>OJJG01000213.1_pt1 | contig 8820 bp, 10 predicted proteins | sample 1596291 | NCBI WGS metagenome assembly OJJG01 (sample SAMEA4350149, study PRJEB24818) | metagenome | biome: human; feature: gut; material: faeces | place: Denmark | collected 2013-09 | reverse complement strand
GAGCCAGACATCCGGCGTCCCTTCCAGCACGTGGACAAACTCGTCTTCAGTCTTTTCGGCATGGGGCCAGCTGGTGCGATGGCCGGGCTCGACGATCTCGTGGTGAATGCCGATGCGGCTAAAGCCGAAGTGTTTACCGAGGGCACAGCCGCGGGAAAGGGGCTCCTGACTGCCGGAGTAGTAGCGCGGCGTCTGCTCTTGCAGCTCGCGCCAGTGTTTGATGCAGGGGTGGCGATTCATAGCGGTTCCTTTTCCATGAGGATGCAGTCACGGGAAGGGTCATCCTGACTGTCAGAATGCGGGGAGAAAAGCAGAAATTTTCTGGTCAGATGAGCCCCTCTGACGAGGGGCTCAACAAGCAGGAATTACTTGGCCTTGACGCAAGGCAAGGGAGGAAGCTCGCCCTGTGCAGCCGGGCGGGTCATCTGGTAGTTGCCGGCAAGATCCCGATAGACACGGGTGTTCCACACCTCTCCGTTGTCGAGCTGGAACTCGATGTCGTAGTTGACCCCGGAGACCACCTGGCTGCGCACCTCGCGGATGCTCTGCAGTTTGGCGGCCGTGTTCATGCGAGCCAGCACGCTGGCCAGCGCAGCCTCCCCTTCAGCATTGGGCAACGGCTGACTCTGCCAGCCACCCGCCATCGGCGCACACTCCGGCGTGGGTGACGAGGTGCTACAGGCACTCAACAGGCCAGCAACAAGGATGGGTAACAACACGCGTTTCATATCATTTTCTCCTGCCTGCAAAATGACCACCTTATCAACATCTTGCCATTATTGCAGCCCAAAAGGCTCCCGCTGCGCCCCGCTTGGACGCACCAATCGTTCAGCGCCCCAGATTGTCCGCCAGCTGTTTGGCGCGGCTGGCCGCCCACTGGTCGATCATCTTCTCCATCTCCTCGGCGGTGATGGGCTCATCCTTGTGGGTGGTATCCGTGCTCTCGCGGGCATCCATCACCCGCACCAGCAGCTTGCCACTCTGGGAGTCGAGCAACTGGGCCATGCTGCCCACCTTGAGCAGGTAGGGCTCCTTGCCGATCACTTCGCGGGTGACGTTGATGGCGATCTTGGCCGGCAGCAGGTCACGCAGCTTGGGGTCGGGGCGGGTCAGATCGAAGTTGGTGACGGCTGCCTGGATCCGCATCACTTTCGGGCCGGGGGTGGTGGCGATCTTGACGCCCTGCTTGATCAGCTCGCTCTGGAACTTGTCGTGGTAGTAGCGGCCAATCTGGTTCTGTTCGTTGGCGGTCAGCAGATACCACTGGCCGTTCTCCTGACGAATAAACTGCAGCGGATCGAGCAGCACCTCATTGTATTGGCGCAGGTCAACGCCCGGCTCCTTGTAGACGCGCTGATTGGGGTTGCTCTCGCTCTGCTGGAAGGCAGTCAGCGGGATCGCCTGCAAGCTGTGGGATACCTGATTCTTGACGGCGCAGCCACCCAGCAGGGCCGCAGCCACGGCAACCATCACGACCTTTTTCATATTTGCTCCTGCATTTTACTGTTTGTTTTTGCTGTGGATTTCGCACCACATGGCTGGATAACCCGTGCCGGATGCCGCCAATGTCACAGAGAAATAACCGATTCATCACCTTCCCACAAGCAACAGATCACGATTGTTCAGCTCACATCCAAGTTGTCACAATTGAGGCACTTTCGTACAGGGTCAGCCAGGGTATGAACGGCAATCCGGCGAGGGTTCGGTTGTTTAATCCGGCTAAATGGGGCTGCGGTAAGCGCTCAGTTTTTTCAAACGATGCGAGCCCGCGAGCGGCGTGAGTTGAACGGGGGAATGCCCTGAAACGGGCGATGACCGATCATCAGCCATCTTGCGCAAACGGGCCTGCCGCCGGAGAAGCGGCAGGCTCATTCATCAGTTATCGAGATCCCAGGGGCACTGCTTGACCAGCCCCTCTTTGCCGCTGGCGACGATCGCCTGCTGCACCATCCGTTTGTAGCGATTCTTGATATGGGCGGGCAACGCGGGCACCAGCAGCCGCTCGTCAAACTCCGGCAGCGGGCGATCCGGCAGTACCGCCTGCTCCTGCGGGCTGAGGGGCGGCCGGGAGGCCATATTGCTGGCCGAGATGGTGGGCGTGCCCACCAGCATCTGGCGTTGCAGCGGCGCGCTCAGCAGAAAATCCACCAGCAGGTAGGCGGCCTTGAGCCGCGCAGGATCATCGCCGACATGACGGGCGATGGAGATCGCATCGAGGGCATAGATGGCCCCCTCCTGCACCATGGCGATCCGCCACTGCTGATCGTTCTGCTTGTTGCACTCCACCAGCTCCAGCCCCCAGGTGGTGGCAAAGGTCTGCTGGCGCAGATCCTCGCAGCGGTTGGCCTGATTGAACCAGAAGCCGCGACTGGCTCGCAGCCGCTGCGAGAGCTGCTGCTCCACCTCTTGCTGCAAGGTCTTGTCGGCCAGCATCTCGCCGCTGGCAAACAGGGCGGGCGACTTGCCCAGCGAAAGCAGCACCGAAAAGAGCAGCGGCTCGAACTGGTCGCAGAACTCGGCAAACTGGCCTGGCGGCGAGCTGTTGGCGAGCACCTGCCAACTGGTGGGCGCTTGCGGCACCTGCTTGCTGTCATAGGCGAGGCTGAACATGGCGTAGGAGAAGGGCACCGAGTAGTTGCGCTCCCCCTGCTTGTCATACTCGGTGTTCTTGAGGGCGGGCTTCACCTCGGGGTAGTGCTGCAGGCGGCTGAAATCGATGGGGAGCAGCAGCTTGAACAGCGGCTGGTGATGGGCCTTGTAGAAGTAGCTGGTCGGCAGCACCACATCGGCGCTGCGGGTGCGCAGGGAGCGGTAGACGCTGTCGAAATCGGTCAGCAGCGGCTCGATCCGGCTGACCGTCGCCTCCACCCCATGGGCTTTGGCGTAGTCGGCAAACTGTTGTTCATAACCCGCTGGCAGATAGCCCCACTCCAGCAATTTGAGCTGAACCGGGGCCGCCAGCGCCGGGGTCATCCCCAACAACCAGCAAAGAGGCAGTAGACGCATGGCCGGGCACTCCTGACAGGTAAACCTTGTTGGAGTATAGGCCCATGCGCCGACTCGTCAGGCCACCAGCTCGGCCCCCATGCTCGCCAGAATGGAGAGGCTGACCACCGCAAACAGCACGCCGGTCACCAGATTGAGCGGCCGCTGCACCCGCAGCAGCAGGCGCTGGGCACGATCGGTGGAGAGGCTCCACGCCAGCAGCCCGAACCAGCAGAGGGAAATGATGAAGAGCTCGCCCACCAGCAGGCTGCGGGTCATTCCATCCACCTCTGGCGTCACCATGGCGGCCAGCAGACCGATAAAGAACACCAGCGCCTTGGGGTTAAGCAGGTTGGTGGCAAGGCCAGTGCGCACACCCCTGCCCCAGCCGCGCAGCTCGTTGGCGGCACTGGCCATCAGGGTACTGCTCTGCTGGCGAGCCGCCATCAGGGCGCCCCACCCCAACCAGCCCAGATAGAGGGCGCCGCAGCACTTGATCACCATAAACAGCAGCGGATGGCTGGCAATCAGCATGCTGATCCCGGTCAGACTAAGGGTGGCGTGCACCATGATCGCCAGCGAGATGCCCAGCGCCGCGCCAAGGGCGGTCGGCCGGTGCAGGCTGGTGCGCAGGATCAGGGCGAAATCGGGGCCGGGGCTGGCCAGTGCAATCAGGTGCATCAGGCCAAGGGTAACGAACAGACTGGTCAGCATAACAACTCTCGCTTTAACGACGGAGAGCCAGCATGGCGGATCAGCGGGGGGCGCGGCTTGTAAAAGATTGCATCTGGGAACGAAATTCGGCGGGTGTCAGACCGAATGCCTGGCGAAAGCCGTGGTGGAAGTGACTCTGATCGAAGAAGCCGACCGCCAGCGCCACCTCGCTCACCGCCATCCCGCTCGCCAGCAGCCGCTTGCCCTGCTCCAGCCGCAGCCGTTTCAGCCAGGCGTAGGGAGTCATGCCGCTGCGCTTCTTGAACTGGCGCAGGAAGGCGAAACGATCGAGCCCAAGCAGCCCCGCCAGCTCTTCCAGCGAGTGGGGCTCGTCGAGGGCGGCCATCAGGTAGTCGCGCAGGAATCGCAGTTGGGGATCGGCCAGCTGGTGTACCTCTGGGGCCAGATGCAGCAGCTCCCCCAGCAGGGCAAGCAGCTGGCTCTCGATCAGCAGGCCATCGGCATTGGGGTTGTCGAGATAGCCGTGCAGCTGGGCAAAGCCCTGATAGAGGTCGGGGCGGCTCTGCAATCCCTTGTCGAAGAAGGGTTCAGGCTGCTCCGGCAGCCAGAGCGCCAGCTGCTGCGGATCGATGGCGAAGACCCGCACCTCGTATCCTTCCGGCAGCAGGCTGAGGCCGTCGTGCACCTCATCCGGGTTGACGGTAGAGAGCACTCCGCGCACCAGATGGTGGCTATTTCCCTTGTGGATAAACTTCTGGCCACCCCGCTGCACCAGCCCGATATGGTAGTCGAGATGGACATGGCGGCCGTAGCTGAACGCCCGGTGGTGGGAGTGTGACAGCTCGACCCCCGGCAGGTGCGGGGATTGCCAGTAGCGGATAAGGGAATCGGTGGTATTCATGGGTTATAGATACACCAGAAGCGGGCCTTGGACTTGTAGATTATTGCACGCAACCCCCTCTCAACGCCCCCACAGCCGCGGGGTTGACTCCACCAGCGAGGCGAGCGGCACCCGCTCCACCATCTGACGCATATGTTGCACCAGTTCGGGATTGCCATCCCCCAACGACTTGTTCAGCACGATATGCACCTGCAGCGGGGTGACCGGCAGGTAGATGAGGCGGGTCGCCGCAGGAAGTTTGGCGCGAAAATGGTTGGCGGAAATATCGTTGGAGAAGAGCGCGGCATCGATGCGCCCGCGCAGCAGCTTCTGCATGTTGCCATGCTCCCAGCTGAGCTGGGAGAGGGTGTCGATATGGATCTGCGGATGCTGCAACAGCGGCGGCACGATCGCCTGACTCGACCAGCCGATGGTGGTGCCGTAGAGATCTTCCTGCCGCTCAACCGCATGAAGTCGCGATGGTACCAGTACCACCAGCACCGGCCGCAGCAGCAACAGGTGGGGGTCGATATAGCGAAAGTGACGAGCACGCTCGGGACTGTAACTCAGCAGCGGGGTCAGATCGCACTCGCCGCTCTCGAGGTTGCTGAGCAGCCGCGCCACATTGAGCCCCTGCCACTCGATGGTACGCCCGATCGCGGGTTCGATATGACGGCGAAAGTAGTCGATCACCGACCCGGAGACCTCGCCCTGCTGATCAATGGTGACCAGCGGCGCCAGCTGAAAGACGCATCCCCGCAGTGGCGCGTTGATCGCCACGGCCTGGCTGATGGTCATAAGAGGGAGAAGAAGTGCCGATAGCAGTAATACCAAACGCGTGCCCGAACGAGAGATGCCCATAAGTGCCGACCCGATGCCCTGATAGCCATCAGCATGGCACAAGGCAAAGGGGGCGGGCTATCCGCTCCCGACGCGCTTCGGCCTCTTGCGCCCCCTACGCCCATGACCAATGGGCCCCCGTTTTATTGCGGTGAAAATCAATAATTCCGCGGCTTTGATGGATTTTGGTCTCTTGAGATATAGTGCGGCCCCATTCATTAAACCGGCGGATGAGCGCCCCGCCGGACAGGTAGATTCATGAGACTGTTTTTGCTGTTGTTGTCGTTGTTTGCTGCGACCGTAAGTTCTGATGAAAAGCCGCGTCTGCCCTATTACGACTGGGGTCGCTGCCCGTTTGAGGGTTGTACCTATCAGGCGTGGACCACCAAGCAAGAGGTGATCGTCAGAGCCGAGCCATCCCTGACGGCCAAAGCGCTGTTCCGGCTACCCGCGGCCAGCAGGTGGAAGGGCTGACCGGGGTCGTCATTACCGAACAACCGGGGATCATCGAGATACTCAGATCGGTCAAGCTGGGCTACAGCAAGGAGGGAAAAGGGCCACTGTTGAATATGAAGGCAGGGGAAACGCTTTATATCCTCGGCGGACTGGGCGAAGGCAATAGCCTGTTCTGGTACAAGGGCAAAACCTACATCCTCGATTATGACTATGCGCGCAAAGAGATCAGATACGGCCGGTCACCGCAAAACCAGTGGTGGGTAAAAATTCGGGACAAGCAAGGGCGTGAGGGTTGGGTTGCCGAAGCCAAAAACTTTGCCCATATGGACCGTTTCGAATAGTGACAGCCAGCCCCCCGAGATCGGGGAGCTGGCCGTGGATGACTCACTGCTTAGGTTGCAGCTTCATCTCTTGCAGATACTCCAGCACCTGGGTTTTGTAGTCCGCCTGATAGGAGAACTTGGTGCTGTCGCACGCCGCAATCAGGTTGACCGCGGTGCAGAACAGGGTGGCTGCCAGCAGCCCCTTGCCAACCCACTGCGGATAACGGCGGCTCCAGCGCACCAGCAACAGTAGGATCGGGAACAGGGCGTAGGGGAAGATCAGCATCAGGTGCCAGTAGTTGAAGATGATCGGCGACAGAGCCGCACTCACCAGCACCGCCAGCACCGCCGCCAGCGCATAGAGACCGAGCCAGCTCTCGCCATCCACTGGCGCGCGGTCGCTGCGCAGCAGGCGCGGCTTGAGTTCGCGCCACAGCTGCCAGTTGGCCTTGGCCGCCAGCAGCACAGTCGCCGAGCCTACCCCGTAAATCACCACCCGCCACAGCCAGACTGCCGCCATCTGCAGGTATTCGTGCCCAGCCAGCCAGATGAACTGGGTGTCGTTGACCAGCTTGCTGGCAAACAGCCAGGAGCCGTAACGCAGCCAGTAGAGCACTGATTTCAGCACCGGATAGACATGCACCAGCCCCCAGCCGATATAGCGCTGGCGCGCCTCGGGATCGACGTTTTGGGTGATGTGGCTGTTGCTCATCACTTCCATCGCGTAAGGGATCAGGGAAGCACCGATCAGCAGGGTAGCCACCACCACCCCGCTCCAGCTCACCTTGAGAATGCGGCGCCAGAACAGATAGGTGGACATTACCGCCAGCAGCGGCCAGGAGTAGTGCAGCTGCATCGCCATGCCGATAGCCAACAGGTGGACGATCATGTGCCAAAAGGAGGCCCGCTCGCGCATATGCCAGGCCGACCAGCAGTGCATGGCCGAGAAGAGGAACAGATAGGAGGGGTTGTAGAGCAGACTCTCGTACTGGAACCAGGGGTTGAGCCAGCAGAGCACCAGAAACAGCAGACGCACCCTGTCATCAAACACCTGACGGATCACCGCATCAAACAGCAGGAATCCGACCAACCGCATCGCCAGCAGCAACACCATGGGGGCATAGGGAGAATCCCACAGCAGCAGCGGCCCGCCAATCAGCCAGGCCGACAAGCTCCCCGGCACATTGCCCACCGCACTCGCCGCATTGCCATAGCTGAGCCAGACCCCCTCATAAGCCCCAAGGTAACCCTTGTAGAGCATCTGGGTCTGATCGCCAGTGAGGAGTTGGTGATCGGAAAACAACCAGGAAAGCAGCAGCCCGGCAAATATACAGGCCGCGAATAATGCGTTATGGTAGCGCCCACTAAGACCAATCATTGATCCACACCTATTGAAAAAATTGCTAACGACTTTAACAGTTGCCACCTGATTTTGCTCGTTTACGATTCACATTTTTAGTAGATTTACCAGTCAGTTATGAGACCCGCGGAGCAGTTATGACCCCACCAGTTAAAAAGTTTTTATTCATTGTTGAAGACTTGTATGGTGGTGGTGCGGAAAAGGTTCTGCTCAATACCGCATCCTTGCTAAAAGATGCCGGTGCAGATGTAACTTTGTTTACCTTGCGGGAAAAAATAGACCATACGCTACCTGACAACATTCACCCGATTAATCTTGGCATTGTCACAAAGCTGACTAAAGCCATATCCAATGTTGCGGTTGAAAAAATACAAGCATCTCTGATCTTTAAAAAAGTCAAAAAGATCTCGCCTGACGTAATTATCTCATGCTCATGTGACAAAATTACCAGACACCTGCCTGATACACTGAATATTTATTACTGGATCCACGGAAATGTCACCGGTTTTGCCAAAGACAATGCCAAAGGATATGAAAAATTCAAGCGCTTCTATAATGGCAAGAAACTGATCTGCGTATCTCGTGGCATCGCGGACGACATTTTGCACAATGTAAAAGCCACACCAAAATCGTGTCAGGTTATCTACAATCCGTTTGATATCGATAAAATTCAGGCGTTGGCCAATGAGCCTTTCAGCAAGCCATTCGACAAGTATTTTATCCATGTCGGCACCTTCGAAGAGCGAAAACGCCATGATCGTCTCTTGCAGGCATATCAGCTAAGTGGCGTTGATACGCCACTCGTCCTGATGGGCAAAGGGGAGCGACGCCCTCACATTGAAGACATGATCGAGGAGATGAACCTTGCCAGCAAGGTGAAGATCATCGACTTTCAGAAGAACCCCTACCCCTATATCAAAGCAGCTCAGGCGCTCATCCTAACATCCGATGCTGAAGGGCTGCCAACAGTGCTTATTGAAGCACTCATCTGCCATACCCCGGTGATCAGCGTGGATTGCCCGTCTGGGCCGGCAGAGATATTGACGAAACCACTCGATAAATTTCTAATCCCGATAGAAGATATCCGTGGACTGGCCATGGCAATTACAGGTGTTGATCGAAGGCGAATTTCCATTGATTCAAACTGTTATCAACTATTTTCTAGTGAAAGTGTGACCGAACAGTTTATATCTTTATGAGAAAGAGTTGGGAAAACCCCCAACTCTCTATAGATAATCAGCCACCCATTTGTTAAATACTGTTTTAAATTCAGCAACGTTGATAAAATTTACGTCTTGTTG
>OJJG01000205.1_pt1 | contig 8996 bp, 8 predicted proteins | sample 1596291 | NCBI WGS metagenome assembly OJJG01 (sample SAMEA4350149, study PRJEB24818) | metagenome | biome: human; feature: gut; material: faeces | place: Denmark | collected 2013-09 | reverse complement strand
CCCACAAACCCCGCGTTGCCTGGTCCTTTTCCCGCCCACTCTTCCGCCACGGCGCGGGCAAGACGGTCCGCCTCACGGTTGATCTCGGCCGAGAGATCTTCCATCTCGTAATCGGCCATGGCGATGCGGGTGGCGTTGAAGGTGTTGGTTTCGAGGATGTCGGCACCGGCGGCGCAGTACTGCTCGTGGATCTCGCGAATGACGGCGGGGCGGGTCAGCACCAGCAGATCGTTGTTGCCCTTGATGTCGGTATGCCAGTCGGCAAACCGTTCACCCCGATAATCTGCCTCCCCCAGCTTGTAGCCCTGGATCATGGTGCCCATGGCCCCGTCGATGATCAGGATCCGCTCCCTGAGGCAGGCTTCCAGCTTCTTTGTTACGTCCGACTGCTTGCTCGGCTCTCTGCTCGACATTACGTTCGACACCGCGTGTTCCTCTTACATCCATGCAACTGCGTAAACAGCATCCTAACAGCAAACAAATAAAATGGAAATCTAGCCGTCTATCAGTCCAAACACCCCACCATATACTCATTTATGGGTAATGAGTAACATAGGGCCCGAGAGTAACCTATGCCCGTCCTGCATAGGGATACGTGCTTGCTGTCTACCAACGAGAAAAAAATAACTATGAGCGTCTACTACACACTCTGTTTTCTGGCAGCGTTGGCGATTTTTATCGCCTTTGCCAACCAGTATGTTGTGAAGATCCAGACCACCATCGCCATCACTGCGGGCTCCATGCTGATCTCCGCACTGCTGGTGCTGTTTGGCAAACTGGGCTGGTTCAATCTGGAACCTCTTGCCGTCAAGACCATGGAGAGCATCGACTTCCAGAACTTCCTGCTGAAGGGGATTCTGGGCTTCTTGCTGTTCGCCGGTGGCCTTGGCATCAACCTCAAGGCGCTGCGTAGCCAGAAGTGGGAGATCACCATTCTGGCCATCATTGCCACCCTGCTCTCCACCTTCCTCATCGGCTACGGCTTCTGGTTTATCGCCAAGCTGCTGGGCTGGGAGTTGCCGCTGGTCTACTGCATGCTGTTCGGCGCGCTGATCTCCCCCACTGACCCGATTGCCGTACTGGCCATCGTCAAGAAGATGAAAGCGCCACCCCAGATCGCCATCCAGATCGAAGGGGAATCCCTGTTCAACGACGGTGTTGGCCTCGTCATCTTCGCTACCGTGTTTGCCGTCGCCTTTGGCGGTGTCGAGCCCACCTTCGGTAGCGTGGCCGGTCTGTTCCTGCACGAAGCCCTCGGCGGCATCCTGTTTGGCGCCGTGCTGGGCCTCATCGCCCACGTGATGATCAGCGCCACCGATGACGGTTCATTGGAGCTGCTGCTGACCCTCTGCATCCCGACCGCCGGCTTTGCTTTTGCCAACATGATCGGCGTCTCCGGCGCACTGGCCATGGTGGTCACCGGCATCATGATCGGCAACTGGACCCGTCACTCCGGCTTCTCCGAGCAGAGCAGCCATCACCTGGATCACTTCTGGGAGTTGATGGACCAGTTCCTCAACGCCCTGCTGTTCCTGCTGATCGGTCTGGCGCTGGTACTGCTGGATCTCGCCTGGCGTGACTGGATCCTGCTGGTCATTGCGGTGCCGCTCTGCCTGGGCGCCCGCTTTATCAGCGTGTCGCTGCCCTATGTGGCTTTCCGCCGCTTCCGCAATTACAACACCTTCTCGGTGCGGATCCTCACCTGGGGTGGCCTGCGCGGTGGTCTGGCGATGGCGATGGCACTGGCACTCCCCTCCGGCGTCATGATGATCCCGGAACACGGCGTCGATCTGCGGGAGGTCATCCTGGTGATGACCTACTCGGTGGTGATGTTCTCCATCGTGGTGCAAGGCATGACCATCACCCCGATGATCACGGCTGCCAAGAAGGCCTGTGGCGACTACTGAGTCGGCCCACTGTGCTGATTGCAGAATGAGAGAGGGCTCCCGTCGGGAGCCCTCTTTTTATGGCGGATAGTTGCGAATATTTGCTGCTGATAGCATCTTGATTACACAGAGGAAAAGCGTACTGACTTCAACATCGGCAAATTATTGTTTGCTTTTTATTCATTTCGAGGAGAGAATGCGCGCCGGCTAGTTAATCAGCCTGTTTATGTTTGCCCTGCAATGCTTCACCTCACGATGAATCCTGCCAGTACCCGCATAACCTTCTTCTGATTTACTCGCCTTGAGAACCGTCAGGCTGTCTGCCTGCGTTGCCCGGCTCTCACGGTGCAGACCCGATCTGCCCACCCAATTTGATTTATGCATCAGCATATTCCTTGAAAGTGCAGACGCCCTTTAACCGGGCTGGGTATTCCTGCGCGCTTGTCGTTCACCCAATCGACCGCGCCCATTGACCTGACATTTGCCAATACAAGGAGCAAACACCTAATTTATATAGAGAAATACCATGATGAAAGCAGTACAAACACACAAGCCCCTGCGTCGCAGCAAACCCATCAACCTGCCTGTGCAAGAGCACGACAATGATGCGTTTCTGATCCAGTTCAGCACCCGCTTCAGCGGCGGTTTTGCCATCTCCTGTGATGGTATCGCTGGCGAGTTCTCCATCGAAGACCTCAACTGACGTTTCACCTCGTCCAAAGAAAACCCGCCTTGCCTCCTAAAGCCCCATGATATATAAGGCCCAGTGAGAATCATCGTCCTATCTTGTGATGGGTTGTGATATCAGTTAGGGATACATATGTGGGGTTTTTTATGGGGTTTAGTGGGGTTTTGAAATGGCACTAGGGATCACCTCGCTCAGAAAAATGCTTGGCACCAAGCATGATGGCTCCAAGCCAATCCGGAAGGTTGACCGCGGAGATGGGTTAAATGCGTTCTGGCATCCGAGCGGAAAGGTAAGCTTTGTCTTTCGCTATCGCTTCGATGGCAAAAATCTGGAAGTCACCCTGGGGAAGTTCACCAACAACAACGCAGGGATCGACCTTGAAGAAGCTCGTCGAAAGACAGAACAGTGCAAAGGATGGTTAGCCGCTGGCCACAATCCAGCACTGATGCTCAAACTGGCCAAAGAAGAACGGCTAAAACCAGTGACGGTAAAAGATGCGATTTGTTACTGGCTTGATAACTACGCTGCCCAGAACAGGAAGAACGCCCCAAAAATCAGGCAACTGTTCCAAAAGTGGCTCTTTCCCAAGATAGGCGATCTCCCCCTAGTCGATTGTGAAGCCAGACACTGGCTGGTGGTCTTTGATGCATGCAACAAGCAGGCGCCTGTTTCTGCTGGCATGCTCTTCCAGATCTCAAAACAAGCACTGAAGTATTGCCGTGTTCGGCGCTACGCATTCTCTGACGCACTCAATGACCTGACCATTGCGGATGTAGGTAAACGAGGTGGGAAAAAGGATCGTGTTCTAAGCCTCACGGAAATCCACACTCTCATGGCGTGGATAAAAAGCCCCTCCTCCAACTCCTACTATCGTGCACTATCGCTCTTGCTACTGACTTTTGGCGCGAGAACGGGAGAAGTACGGGAATCTCATATCACGGAGTGGGACTTGTCCGCTGGGATATGGACTGTTCCAATCGAACACTCAAAAACAAATCACAAGATTGTTCGCGCCATACCAGAACAGATCAAACCAGTGATAGCCGAACTAATCGCTCAAGCGAAACAGAACAAAACCCACTATCTCCTCGGCTCGCTGAAGAAACTGAATACTGTGTCCACCTATGGCCATAAATTATCCGTGCGGCTTGGTCACACCCCCTTTTGGACCTTTCACGACCTGCGACGCTCTCTAGCCACCCATCTCACTGCAGCAGGCATTGCGCCCCATGTTATCGAGATCATCTCGGGCCATAGCCTTAAAGGTGTAATGAGCCACTACATCCATGATCATCGCCTGTCAGAACAGAAAGTTGCGCTGGAACTATGGCAGTCAATGATCTGGGATTGTCCCACCTGCGATAATGTCACCCCCCTTCGCCATGCAGGTAGACAATAATCAACTGTATGTAAATCCAACAACTTTTTATCGCACTATTTATATTCAAGGGCTCATCCATGGCGACAAGAAAAGAACGAACCCGCCACCCCCCAACTTGGTTCAAACTAGATTCATACGCGGTTTTACTGGAAGTAACGAACAACCAACTATGTGAAGAAGCCTTTTACAGAGCCTATAAGTTGACGCATTTTTGCGATCTATCAAACCTGATTACACGACTAGCTTCTGGTCAGATTTGTTTGTTTCATGAACCACGAAACCGTGTTTTAGAGGCACAATCCGATGCTCAATTGCCACCGTCTCAATCCATTCGGCCCATCTCGATTATGGAGTTGGACAACATACATCAACTGATAGAAAAGCAGTTTCCTGCAACGATTCAGGACGAAAACGATAGGTTTGCTAACGGGGAGCGGTAATCCCCCCATTTTTTGGAGCACTCAAAAGTAGAGGTCATGCGGCCTGTGCCAAGCGCTGTTTCGGCGTGTAGCCGCCCAGCGCCATATTGGGCCGCTCATGGTTATAAACCCACAGCCAGTTCGTGGCAAATTCCTGTAACTCATTCAGTGACTCAAACAGGTAATGGCCCAACCAGTCGTAACGCACAGTGCGGTTAAATCGCTCTATGTAGGCATTCTGCTGCGGGTTGCCTGGCTGGATATACCTCAGCGCAATCCTCTTCTGCTGCGCCCATTGCTTGAGCTCTTCGCTGATGTATTCCGGACCATTATCACAGCGGATTGCGGCTGGTTTGCCCCGCCACTCGATGACCTGCTCCAGCACCCGTTTGACTCGCGAGGCAGGCAAGGAAAAATCCACCTCGATGCACAGTGCTTCGCGATTGAAGTCATCGATCACATTAAACAACCGCACCGAACGACCATCGCTGAGCTGGTCATGCATAAAGTCCATCGACCAACAGTGATTCGGTTGGTCAGGGACTGCCAACGGCTCCGGCTTGGCGCGTACTAGCCGCTTCTTGGGTTTTATCCGCAGATTGAGCTCTAGCGCCCGATAGATCCGGTAGACCCGCTTGTGGTTCCAGCCAAAGCCTTTGACGTTACGCAGGTACAGGAAGCACAGTCCGAAACCCCAGTTGCGCTGGTTGGCGGTGAGGCGCAGTAGCCAGTCGGCAATCTCCTGGTTTTCATCAGCCAGCACGGGCTGATAACGGTAGCAACCCTCGCTCACCTTGAACACCTGGCAAGCCAGACGGATAGAAATGGCGTAATGAGCCACAGCCTTGGTCGCCATCTCCCTGCGGGCAGATGGCGTCACCACTTTTTTGCCATCGCCTCGGAGATGATCTCAGCCTTTAGGCGCTCCTCGGCATACATCTTCTTAAGGCGACGATTTTCCTCTTCCAGCTCTTTGAGGCGCGCCATGAGAGAGGCATCCATGCCACCGAATTTGGAGCGCCACTTGTAGAAGGTGGCGGAGCTGATGCCATGCTCACGGCAGAGCTCAGGGACGGGTGAACCAGACTCGGCCTGCTTGAGGATGGCGATGATCTGTGCATCGCTAAAGCGTGATGTTTTCATGTAGAACCTCCTGCGTTCAAGATACGAGAAAATTCTACTTATGAGCACCTCAGTTTTTCGGGGGGATTACCGGCCCACCCCAGCAACAGGATAAAGCCAAACGTACTGGCCAGCGCCAGCCACTGCCAGCCAAGCGTGGGGCGCTCATTGATGCAGATCCCCCCAATCCGCTCCTGACAGGGGCCATCGACTCGGCTATCCAGCGTCACGCCGAGCCGTTCGGCCAGCGGTTGCCACTGCCCGGCGCCATAACGACGCCACTGCCCATCGGCAAGCAGCCAGAGCTGGCCGGATTGCAGCAGCCAGCGCTCCCCCCGCAGCAGGGCGTCGAGGTTGTCATTATCGAGCTCGCCGAGCTGCCCCAACCGGTCGCGCCGCTCCCGCACATGGAGCAGATGGTTGAGCCCAGCCGCTGGATGACCAACCTGCCAGCGAGCCGCACTGGAGCCGCCCAGCGGATAGATTGGGTGAGCGGCAAACCAGCTAGTCGAGGGCGCATCCCTTTGGCCACAAAGCGCCCGAAGCAGCGGCAGCCACTCGGCAGGCAACTCATTCTCTGTCCCGCACTCCTGCTGATAGCGATAGATGGCCTGCAGCTGGCGCAGCGGATAGCGCTGCCAGGCGGGATAGAGGGAGTCGGGAGCAATCAAGCGCCGGTCGAGCCGCTGCACCTCGTCAAGAGGCAGCGCCTGTTCGGGAGCCTGCTCGGCCAGCGCGCCTGCCAGGCGATCAGCCAACGGCCCGGCCTGCACGGGAGAAGCCATGCCGTAACAGATCAGGGAGCAGAGCAGCAGGATCAGGCGCATGGGTTCAACTCGAGATGACTCCGGATCAAGGCGCAGTAGATCACTGCGCCATAAAAAATGTCAGCGCCATTTTTCAATGGCGCTGACATCCGGTCAACCGCTAACGGCATTGGCGCGGCTCCCGCCAGCCCATATGAACCGTCACCTATTTGAACAGTCCCTTGAGCAACTGGTCGGCCACCCCTTTGACGGCCTCGTTGTCGGCCTTGTCACCCAGCAACTTCTTGAGGCCGCGCTCGGCCTCCTTGCGGGCTTTATCCTCCAGCAACTTGTTGTTGCTGAGCAGCGCCTTCACGTCGAGCTGGTAGCTGGGGGCTTGCCAGTGGCCACCGATCCGCACCGGAATGGTGATCTCTTTGAGCTCGTCCACATCCTTGCCCCCCTGCCCCTTGCTGCTCTCGACGATGGAGGTGAGGAACAGGAAGTCGAGGCTCTCCGGCACCAGTGCCGTCTGCCCCTCGCCCTTGACCCGCAAGGCGGGAGCAAAGAGCTGGATATCCTTGCTGCGGGCAATGCCGTCGGCAATCTGGAAGCTGGCGGTGAGGGCGCTGAAATCAGTCTTGCGCGCCTCCTTCGCCTGCTCGGCCCCCTTGCCGGTGAGGGTGGCTCGCGCCTCGCGGATCATCTCCGCCAAGTTGATGCCGTGCAGGGCGCCATCGCTCAGCTTCAAGGTGACCTTGCCCTGCATCCCGTTGCGCAGTGCCAGCGCAGAGAGACCACGGCCCTGCACCTGCACATCGAGATCGCCCTTGCCCTCCAGCAGATCACTCTGAGCCAGAGTCTGCAACAAGGGGCGAATGTTCACTCCGGCCACCTGCTTGTGCACCTTGTAGGTGGCGGGCTGCTGGCGTGCGTCGAGTACCCCGTTCGCGCTTACCTGACCGCCAGCCACGGTCGCGCTGAACTGTTTGAGCGTCAGCAACCCCTTGGCCAATGCCACCTGCAGATCGACTGCGCCAAGATCCAGCCCTTTCAGACGCAGGCTGCCGAGTTGCAGCCGACCATCCAGATCCACCCCTTTGAGCGCGCCCAGATCCGGTTCAACCGCGGAGAGGGCTCCGCTCTTGCCGGTTACCGCTTTATTGTCACTTGCAGCGGCACTGGAAGCACCGGCCGCCGGTTTGTCCTCTTTCGCCTGTGCGGTCGTGGTCGGTGCCGATTTGGCGAGCCATTTGTCGAGCTCCAGCTTCTCCCCCTTGAGATCGAAGCTGATTGCGGGAACAGCGCCAAGCTGCACGGTTCCATCACCACTCAGCAGCGCCTCATCGGCACTCATCACCAGCTTGCTCAGGGTAATCAACTGCTTGTCGAGCTCGGCACGGGCAAAACCGGCCAGTTTCAGCTTCATTTGCGGGCGCGGCAGGGCATCACCTTCCAGCGCTGCCGTCAGCAGCACATCGGAGAGCTCGGCCAGCTTCATCTCTTTATCGAGCCGTCCCTTGAGCGTTCCTTCCAGCGAGCCAGCCAGTGAAGCTTGCTGCCCCTCGACCTTGGCTCCTTTCAGCGCCAACGTGAGGTTGCTCCACTCACCCAAGGCCAGTCGGTCTCCCTTGATGGAGAAACTGTAGAGTTGCAGGGACGGATCACTCAGGCTGCCACTGAGGCTCAAGTCTTTCAGTTCACTGGCCATCACCTCCTGCGCCAGCTTGATCTGGGTCTGCCCTTTAACATCGAAAGCGAGCTTGTCGGCACTCCCCTTGGCGGCCAGCGTCACGGGTACCCACTGATCGGTGGCCAGCTGCCCCATATCGAGATCGAGGCGATCCAGTCGCAGCGAGGTGCCGCTGCGATCATCCTGTACCAGCGCACTGGCCTGGGAGAGCGCGACACCCTGCAAGCTGATCTGCCAGGGCTTGCTATCAGCGGTTGGCGCAGGAGTTGCGGGGACGACCGGTTCGCTTGCATCAGCAGTGGCATCATTGATCAGTCCGCTCAGATTGGAGCTGCCATCCGCCTTGGTCTGGACAAAGAGATGGGCGCCACTCAGGGTCACCTTGCCAATCTCCAGACGATGGGAGAGCAGCGGCAACAGGGCCACCGAGGCCTCTCCCAGTTCGAAACGAATCAGATCCGGCTCGGCAAAACCGGCCGGATTGCGCAGAGCCACCTTCTCCAGCGAGAGGCCGAGACTCGGCCAGAAACGCCAGTCAATCTCCCCCGCCATCACCAGTTCCCGGCCCGTGCTCTTGCGCACCTGTTCAGCCAGTTGGGGTTTGAATTGATTGGGGTCGATAAGGCTTATCAACGTCACTATGGCCAGCAAGGCCGCCACGGCGATGCCGAGCAAGATGAGAACTATCTTCTTCACGATATGCTCCTTGAATCCGGATCCACTGCAGACTATACCACTCACCGTCTGACGAATGGCGTCTGCGGGACAAAAGCGGACAAGGATGAGACAGGGATGGTCGCTGCCAATCCCCATCGTCATCAGCAGGGATCAGGCTTGCAAAGGGGATTGCTGCAACCGCGCCATCGCGGTACGCGTCGACTCGAAAGCAAAGCGGGACAAGGGGATATCGCAGATCTTCAACCACTGACAGGCGGCCACATCATCAGCCGGCTGGATGACCGGTTTTTCGCTCAGCACGATGGCAAAGAAGGTGTCACAGGTGTGATAGGTGATGCCATCGTAGGGGTAGATATTGGGGAAGGAACGAAGATAGGAACAAA
>OJJG01000204.1_pt1 | contig 9025 bp, 8 predicted proteins | sample 1596291 | NCBI WGS metagenome assembly OJJG01 (sample SAMEA4350149, study PRJEB24818) | metagenome | biome: human; feature: gut; material: faeces | place: Denmark | collected 2013-09 | reverse complement strand
CGCCAGGTCTTTTCCACCAGCAGCTTCAGATCCTCGCGGGTCTTGGCCTGCAGCAGATTGACCTGCAGCTCGCCACTCTTGGCTGCCTGCACCGTCTCGGAGCGGCCATCGCGGCTCACCAGCGGCATGCTGACCCCCACCCCAACCAGCCAGTCCGGCGCTGTCTTGGAGGCGAGTGAATCATCTTCATAGAGGTTGTAGTTGCCGAACAGGAACACCTCGGGGGCATATTTGCCCTGCTCGACCCGGATCATCCCCTTGGCCTGCTCCTTCTTGGCACTGAGCAGCTTGAGACCGGGGTGCACCTCCAGGGTCTGGCTCACCAACCCCTCAAGGCGCGGCAGCTCCTTGTTGACGAACAGGCCGCTGCCCGGCTGGGCATTTGGCAACTTCAGCATGCGGCCGAGGGCCAGTTCGGCGATCTCGAGGCTGCGGCGCGCCTTCTGGGTATCGATGCGGGCCCGATCATAGGCCGACTGGGCGGAGAGGCGCTCCACCTTGGCTATCTGCCCCTGCGCTTCGAGCTTCTTGGCGTGATCCAGATGGTGGGCCAGCCCCTCTTCGATCTCCTGTTTGGTCTGCACCACCTGAGCAGCCAGCACCACGCCGAAATAGGTCTGGGAGAGGCTCTCGAAGGTGGATTGCTGCTTGAGCACCAGCAGCTGCTGCGCCTCGCTCACCTGCGCCTGGCGGATATCCTGCGCCGCATCGATGCGACCACCGGCAAACAGCGGCCAGAGCATCTTGACCGAGCTGGTCACCACATTCTGTTTGGTCAGGGGTGTGACAAATGCGTTGGCCCCGACCCCGAACAGGCTGCCGAGCGCCAGGATCAGATCTTTCTGCTTGGCCAGCGGATTGAGATCGAGGGCATCAAGTTCAATCGGCTGATCAAGATGGGTATAGCTGGCCCCCAGATCCACCTTGGGCAGATACATGTCCTTGGCCGCCTCGCGCAGCTGCTTGGCCCGATCGACCCCGGCCTGCTCGGCAGCCAGCCCTTCATCCTGCTGGATGACCCGGGTCCAGGCTTCGCCAAAACTGATGGTTTGCGCCTGCGCCGACCCCAGCACGGCCCCCATCAGACACGGCCAGAGTGATTTAATGAACCTTGACGTCATAGATCCCCAATCCGCTTTTGCTGCATAAATGTTTGGAGCATTTGCTCGATTTAAGCCCGCTATCATAACGCAAAGCGGGCCTGCAAGTGGACTGACAATTATGCAGGCGTCCGACCCGAATGGTACAGCGCTCACTCTCCGGCAATCTGGCCGTTTTTCAATAACTCCAGAATTTGCAAGCCTTGGCGCGACGTTTTTTTCAGAAAAAAATGGCTGACGCTCAAATACTAACCTTTTCTCCTGCCTAAAAAATGCGTAATATACGCCGCCCTAAGCCGATGGTAACCGTGGAATGCAGATAGGTCCCCACACGCTTGAAACTCCCTTGATTGTGGCTCCCATGGCCGGTGTAACTGACCGACCATTCCGTGAACTTTGTTTGCGATTGGGGGCTGGCATGGCCGTTTCCGAGATGCTGCTGGCCAACCCGGATGTCTGGGATACCCAGAAAACCCGGATGAGGATGGATCACTCTGCAGAAGGCGGATTGCGATCGGTCCAGATTGCCGGAGCCGACCCCGAGATGATGGCGTTTGCTGCCCGCTACAACGTGGAGCAGGGCGCACAGATCGTCGACATCAACATGGGATGTCCGGCAAAAAAAGTGAATAAGAAGTTGGCAGGTTCCGCCCTGCTGCGTGCCCCCGATCAGGTCAAAGCAATTTGCCGGGCCGTGGTGGATGCAGTGGAGGTGCCTGTCACCTTGAAGATCCGCACAGGATGGGATCCGGATAACCGCAATGGCGTGGAGATCGCCCGAATCGCCGAAGATTGCGGTATCGCGGCCCTTGCCGTGCATGGTCGTACCCGTGCCTGCCTCTACAAGGGCGAAGCGGAGTACGACACGATCAGGGCGATTAAGCAGGCCGTATCGATTCCTGTTGTCGCCAATGGTGACATCAACAGCCCGGAGAAAGCCCGGTATGTCCTCGACTATACCGGCGTTGACGCCGTGATGATCGGCCGAGCTGCGCAAGGACGACCCTGGATTTTCCGGGAAATCCGTCATTTTCTTGAGACGGGCACCAAGCTGCCGCCTCCCGAGAGGGAAGAGGTTCGCACCCTGATGAACGAGCATGTAACCAACCTGCACCGGTTTTATGGTGCATATCTGGGAGCGCGCATAGCCCGTAAACACGTGGGCTGGTATCTGGATGAAGAAGAGACGGGCCGAGAATTCCGTAAGCACTTCAATGCCCTGGATTGCGCAGACGCGCAACTTGAGGCACTCGAAGCGTATTTCGATGGATTAGGTTAACAAGATAACTAAAGAGCCGACCGAATATGTTCGAACAAACCCTGACTTCTGATGCATTGGTAACAACTACTCACAATCACGCTGCCGAGCCGACCCAGCGCCCCCTGCGTGACTCTGTGCAACAGGCCCTGCGTAACTACCTGGCCCAGTTGAACGGTCAGGAAGTGATTGATCTGTACGATATGGTTCTCTCCGAAGTCGAAGCGCCGATGCTGGACGTGATCATGCAGTACACCCGTGGTAACCAGACTCGCGCTGCCGTGATGATGGGTATCAACCGTGGCACCCTGCGCAAGAAGCTCAAGCGTTACGGCATGAACTGATTGCTGGCCGCGAGCCGCGACGGCGGTTCAAGGCAGATGCGAAAGGCGCCAGGTAGCAATACCTGGCGCCTTTCCTTTATGCTCTCCCCTCCATTTCACCATGACGACCCCGATGAACCGCACTCCCCTGCTGCTGATGGTACTGGTCACCCTGCTGGCCGCTGCCGGCTGGCTCTTCTCGAAAGAGGCGATCCGCGAACTGCCCCCTGCCGCCTTTATCGGCAGCCGCTTCCTGCTGGCGGCGCTGCTGTTGCTCCCACTCGCCTGGCTGCGTGAACCGCCGCCGACTCGCGCCCAACTGGTGCGCGCTGCCGGTTGCGGCACCCTCCTCGGCGCCAGCCTGCTGCTGTGGGTCCCCGCCATCAGCCAGAGCGATGCGCTCGGCAGCGGCGCCTTTATCATGAGCGTCGCGACCCTGATGGCCCCACTGGCCGCCTGGGGAGCCTTTCGGGCCAAGCCTGGCCGCCACTACTGGCTCACCCTGCCCATCGCCATCGCCGGTTTGCTGCTGCTCTCCAGCAGTACCCATTGGGGCGTGTCGCTCTCGCTGTTCTGGTTTTTGGCAGCGGCCACCACCCTCGGCATCCAGCTTGCCGTCCATCGCCACTTCGCCCAATCCATTGCCCCCACCTGGCTCACCTGCATCCAGCTGGCGATGACCGGCCTGTTCGGCACCCTGCTCTCCCTGCTGACCGAACAGTGGCCCGAGGCTGGAGTCAGTAACGGCATCTGGGGCTGGTTTGCGGCGAGCGTCTTGATCGCCACCACATTGCGCTACTGGCTGCTCACCCATGCATTGAGCAAGATGACTACCGCCCACGCCGCCCTGATGATGCTGCTGGAACCGGTCTGGACCCTGCTGCTGAGCACCCTCTTCTACAGCGAACCCCTCAGCGGCGCCAAACTGGCCGGTGCCGGACTGGTGCTCGGCGCTCTGGTGCTCTACCAGCTTCCCCTGCTGTTGCGCAGTCGCATGCTGAAACCGGCACGCTAGATACCCACGGCAAATACCTCAGCGCGGATGAAACAACCAACGAAAAGGGGCCTGCAGTTGCAAGCCCCTTTTGTTGCATTGCCACGACACGGCTGATCACTCCAGCAAGACAATAAGCCAATGACCCTAGTGCATCACGTTCATCGTCAATCAATCATCACGGTGGCGATATCAGGCCATTTTTTCATCATGTAACGATAGAGCTGGGGATGATTTTTAAGATGCGTCCCTGCAACTGGCGTTGCTTTTTCCTCCGGGTAGAGGGGTTTGCCATCAGCGACAAAATGTTCAACACCACGCAAGGCAAACTTTTTGCCATTTCTGTAAGCAAAATATTTCACATCACCGGGATCGAGCCCACCGCGACAGGCCATTGAATAAGAGAGCAGCAAATAATAATCCCCCTTGCCGGTGAGCACGACGACCTCAAATCCGGCGGGGTTGATATTGATGAACATATCAAGGTTGCAGTTGGTGACGCTGTCATACAGGACCCATTCCTGCTCACCATTCAGGGTGCCCAATCCGGTAATAGCCAGAGAGCGACTATCTTCCTCCGTTGCCGGGATCTCATCTACCGACAGAGTAACCTCATGCTTGCCCTTGCTATCAAGCCACAGCGCCTTGTATAGCTGTTCACTGCTATAAGCCGATGCTGCGCCAAGCAACCCGACAAGCACTATCCATTTCATAGCTACTTACCTTCTGTATTTATTATTGTTTCCTGTCTTGGAAAGCCCAAAGGGCACATCATCGACAAACAAGAAGGAATCGACAAGCATCCAAATCTCCATTTCGGAGCTTATTGATGATGACGATCAACATTGGCGCACTTCATAGTCAGTCCGGATTTAGTTGACCACTACATTATTCCCTCTTTGGTTGCTCGATTAGTCCGAATTTGAGCAGATAGGTCCTGACCCAGCCAACTCGGTTGCGCAGCGTGGTTTGGCTGCCACTGGGAAGAGTTTCTTTCATCAAGCAACCAGATCTATATAAAACAGTGGCTTATCTTGCCACGGCGACCTGCTTGGGGCCATGTTCTCGGCTCGGCCCTGTGCGTCAGATCCCTTCTTGAATGTCCCTTGGCCGCCAGTTAGCGGCTTGAAAAAGCCAGCTTGATCCCGAGTCCGACAAACAAGGTGCCAATGCCCCGATTGAGCCAGCGACCGAGACGCTGTGACAACCGTACCCTGTGGCTGGCATAGACGGTGGTAAAGACCAGCAGGTGACACCAGATGATGCCGCCCAGATTGAAGATGCAGCCGAGCAGGATAAAGGCGAACGCCTTGTCGGGGGCATCCGTCGCGATGAACTGGGGCACGAAGGCGAGAAAAAAGAGCGCCACCTTGGGGTTGAGCACATTGGTCAGCACTCCCTGCCGGTAAATCTGGCCATAGGAGAGGACAGGCAGGGTGGCCCCTCTCTCCATTGCACCCGTTGCTTGCTGGCGCAGCAAGGAGAACCCCAGATAGATCAGGTAGATGGCGCCAGCCAGCTTGATAAGGGCAAACAACTCGGCCGAGGCGCTGAGCAGGGCCGACAGACCGAGGGCCGCCGCCAGCACATGCACCATGACACCTGTGCCGATACCCAACGTCGCGACCGAACCGGCACGCCACCCTTGCGAGCCGCTGCGCAGCATGACCAGCAGGGAGTCCGGCCCCGGCATGATATTGAGCAGCAAGCCCGAGACCATAAACAGTGCAAGATCATGAATACCGAACATCATCCCTCCCCTCGTAAAGCAAAACCAAACAAAAAGGGCTCCGCAGAGCCCTCTTTCCTTTCCTCTGCGGCAGCTGACGCATCATCAGCTGTCCCGCCAGCCATCAGGGCCGCAACGCCTTGTCCGCCCGCGAGATGCCGCAGACGCCGGAGCGCACCACTTCGATGATCTCGTTGGTCTGGGCGGCAGTCTTGATAAAGGCATCCAGCTTCTCGCTGGTACCCACCAGCTGAACCGTGTACTGCTCGGGGGTGACGTCGACGATCTGGCCACGGAAGATATCCGCCAACCGTTTCAGCTCATCACGGGCCCCACCGGCGGCACGTGCCTTGACCAGCGCGATCTCCCGCTCGATATGCTCCCCTTCACTCAGGTCGCACACCTTGAGCACATCCACCAGCTTGTGCAGCTGCTTCTGGATCTGCTCCAGCACCCGCTCATCACCCATGGTGACTATGGTCATGCGCGACAGGGTGGGATCCTCGGTCGGCGCCACCGTCAGGGTCTCGATGTTGTAGCCGCGCTGGGAAAAGAGGCCCACCACGCGGCTCAGGGCGCCGGATTCGTTCTCCAGCAGTACTGAAATGATGTGTCTCATCAGGTTCTCTCCGTCTTGCTCAGCCACATCTCATCCATGGCGCCAAACTTGATCTGCATCGGATAGACGTGCTCATCCGGGTCGACCGAGATATCCATGAACACCAGCCGATCCTTCATGGCGAAGGCTTTCTCCATGGCGCTCTCCAGCTCGGCCGGATCGCTCACCGCGATACCGACGTGGCCGTAGGCTTCCGCCAGTTTGACGAAGTCCGGCAGGGACTCCATGTAGGAGTGGCTGTGACGACCGCCGTAGAACATCTTCTGCCACTGCTTGACCATGCCCAGCGCACGGTTGTTGATGGAGATGATCTTGATGGGCACCCCGTACTGCATGCAGGTAGAGAGCTCCTGAATGTTCATCTGCACCGAGCCGTCGCCGGTGACGCAGCAGACCACCGCATCCGGGTTGGCAAACTGGGCCCCCATGGCAGCCGGAATACCGAAGCCCATGGTGCCGAGGCCCCCTGAGTTGATCCACTGGCGCGGTTTGGCAAACGGGTAGTAGAGGGCAGCAAACATCTGGTGCTGGCCGACGTCGGAGGCAACGAACGCCTGACCCTGAGTCACCTTGTAGAGGGTCTCGATAACCTGTTGCGGCTTGATCTGGGTGGCCGACTTTTCGTAGGCCAGACAGTGACGGGAGCGCCACTGGTTGATCTGGCTCCACCAGTCCGCCAGCGCCTCCTTGTCGTTATCGAAGCCACACTCGCGGATCACTTCCAGCATCTGCTCCAGCACGGTTTCCACCGAGCCGACGATGGGCACATGGGCCTGCACCGTTTTGGAGATGGAGGTGGGGTCGATATCGATATGAACCACGGTCGCATTGGGGCAGAACTTGGCCACGTTGTTGGTGACGCGGTCATCGAAGCGGGCACCGACGGCGAAGATGAGATCCGCGTTGTGCATGGTCTTGTTGGCTTCGAAGGTGCCGTGCATCCCCAGCATGCCGATAAATTGCGGATGGACGCCGGAGAAGGCCCCCAGCCCCATCAGGGTGGTGGTCACCGGCAGATTCAGCAGCTCCGCCAGCTTGGTCACCAGATGGTCCGCATTGGCGTTGATGGCGCCGCCGCCCACGTACATCACCGGGCGCTGGGCTTCTACCAGCAGCTTGGCTGCCCGCTTGATCTGCCCTTTATGGCCAGACTTGGTCGGGTTGTAGGAACGCAGGGAGACCGTCTCGGGATACTGGTAGGGGAATTTTTCTTTCGGGTTCTGCACATCTTTGGGCAGATCCACCACCACCGGCCCCGGGCGGCCGCTGGCGGCAATGTAGTAGGCCTTCTTGATGGCCTCGGGGATATCGCTCGCCTTCTTGCACAGGAAGCTGTGCTTCACCACCGGGCGGGAGATACCGATCATGTCGGTCTCCTGGAACGCATCCTCACCGATCATGCTGGTCGGCACCTGGCCGGAGAGGATCACCAGCGGAATGGAATCCATATAGGCGGTGGCAATACCGGTAATGCAGTTGGTCGCTCCCGGGCCTGACGTTACCAGCACGGTTCCCACCTTGCCGGTGGAACGGGCGTAACCGTCAGCCATGTGAACCGCGGCCTGCTCGTGCCGCACCAAGACATGCTCCATCTTGCCGTTTTCGAAGAGAGCGTCATAGATGTCGAGCACTGAGCCACCAGGGTAGCCGAAGACGTGCTCAACTCCCTGATCTTCCAGCGCTCTAACCACCATCTGGGCGCCTGATAACATCTCCATGATAAAGCCCTCCAGGCTTTGCTCCGTTTAGCGAATCCCGCCGACGATGCCGTGCTTCCCGGCACGGCCCGATCCGTTTCTTGTTGTTATCTGAATGCAGATCGGTCCAATTCAGCCCCGTCGACAGTAGAAAAAAAGGATTTTTCCATCATTGACCCGAAAATCGGGTGAAAAAACAACTTAACCCGCTTCATAACGCTTGTCCACGGCTTTATCTGACCAGAACAGTCATACATTTCAACCAGCTATTAACATTCAATGACTTGCCGCAGCGACCATGAGACAAAAGGGAAGGATGTCGGGGAATGGCCAGTGGATCATTCCGCAGAGGAGAAAAACAGCCACAAAAAAGCCCACCGTTCAGCGGTGGGCTTGATGCCGGATGATGATTCAGTTGTCCTGATCCGGCTCTGCCAGCCAGATCTGCTGATCCGGATCGGTCTCTTCACTGACCGAGATGCTGACACCCATATCGAGCAACTCGTGCAGGGTGAGATTGTCAGCCAGGTTCATGACTTCGCCGTTTTCATTGGTAAAGCGCATTTGCTCCGTCCTCTCCTTGGTGGGATCGCCTTTCAGTCTAGTCAACAACGCTCACTTGCGATAACCAGCAACTGGATAAACAGTCGCCCCCATCCAGCTCGCTCAGGCGATCACTCACCTCCTCCGGAAACAGGGTGCGCGCCCAGAGCCGCCGTGACAGAGAGGCTACGCTCTCGTCGGCTCCCGCCGCCAGCCAGCGGGCCAGCTCCCCCGCTACATCGGGGTAGCAAACCGCCCCCGGCGAGGCGCTGTCGAGCCAGGTACGCACCAGATTGGCATCGAGCACATCCATCAGGGTCGCCAGCCCCATCATCTCGAGCGTCTTGCCGTTGGTCAGCTGCTCGAACTGGCCGCCGAGGGGCTTGACCAGCAGCTTCTTGCCGAGGGTGAGCGCCTCGGAAGCCAGCTCGAAACCCGCGTTGGAAATGACACCGCGACAACCGGCCAGCACGGCGATAAATCCTTGCCGCGACGGCGGTTCGAAGCGCAGGTTGCGCCACTGGCTCGGGGTGCGAATGGCGGGATGAAAGCAGACGAAGCACTGCTGACCAAAGCGCGACAACAGGGCTGCGATCGCCTCGCTCTGCTCGAACGGCAGATAGACCAGGATCTCGCCGTTATCCGGCGCGGCGGCGATGGGGTCGATCACCGGTGGTAGCAAGGGGTGGCCGAAGTGAAACCAGTGCAGCCCGAGCGGCTGATCCACTGGGGCAAAGTGGCGCATCAGCTGACGGCTGATCC
>OJJG01000203.1_pt1 | contig 9041 bp, 5 predicted proteins | sample 1596291 | NCBI WGS metagenome assembly OJJG01 (sample SAMEA4350149, study PRJEB24818) | metagenome | biome: human; feature: gut; material: faeces | place: Denmark | collected 2013-09 | reverse complement strand
GGGTTTTGGCTATCTCTGCCACCAGAAAGTTCTGCTCTTTACGCGGCACAAAACCGGGTAATCCATCCGAAATCTGGCGATAGGTTTGACGAATGGTGGCTTTAAGGCGAGTAGAGAGCATGAAGAGAAGGCCAGTTAGGTGTTAATCGAAGGACAAGGATACCCGCAACCCCTTGGTGAGGTCGAGGCAACAGCCATTATCACGGCAGTTTTACGCTGATCAGACCACTTTGGTTGTTTATCAGGTAGTTAGCGTCATTTGCATGCAAAACAGACTATTCGAGTCCAAATAATCAGCAGGATTCATTGTAAACGTTTTCCTTTTGCCTTGCCGTCAGGTGAGACTTGGCTCACATTTTTGCCTCCATGACTATGGTTTCCGTAAAAAGTTCCAAGTTTTTTCATTGCGGTTCAAAAAATCCGGTGCTAGTCTCGGCGGCATAGTGATGCAAAGAACATCGCTAACACAGGGAATAACAACAACTTAGTGTTTAATTACAGTAGGCATTGGAAACTATGAAAAAGACAATTCTGGCTATTGCTATTCCGGCTCTGTTTGCATCCGCCGCTAACGCCGCAGTGATCTATGACAAAGACGGTACCACTTTCGACGTATACGGTCGTGTACAGGCTAACTACTACGGCGAGCACGATGACGTCGATGGTGAATTGCAAGGTCAAACCCGTCTGGGTTGGTCTGGCAAAGTTGCCCTGAACAACACTTGGTCTGCTTTTGCTAAAACCGAGTGGCAAGTTACGGCTGAAAACTCCGGTTACAAAACTAGTGATATCGACCCACGTCATATCTACGTCGGTTTCGATGGTTCCCAGTATGGTAAAGTGCTGTTTGGTCAGACCGATACTGCTTACTACACGGGCTTGATTGAAAAAACCGATATCTTCAACGAGTGGGGTTCTGAAGCGAACGCTTACGGTAGTCGTCAAGAAGGTCAGATCATTTACATGGGTAAGTGGGGTGGCTTCTTTGCTAATGCTTCCTATCAGACCAACGATGACAAGGCTGAACTGACCTTCGGTTCTGACAATAACGGTAATACTGTTAACTTGGCATCAAAGCTGGATAAAGGTTATGCCACCAGCATCGGTTATGACTTCGACTTTGGTCTAGGTCTGGCTGCCGGTTACGCCAAGAATGATTACAAGTCCAACACTACTACTGGACTTGATAGTGACAAAGCAGACTGGGCTCTGGCCGCTTCTTACTCTATCAACGGATTCTACTTCGCTGGTCTGTACAACGAAAGCAAGGTCACTCGTGGTAACGAAGAAGTGAATTTCAACGGTTATGAGTTGGCTGCTAGCTATAACGTTGATGCCTGGACTTTCCTGACTGGTTATAACTTCTCTGAAATTGACAGCGTTGCTAACTCTACTGTCAAGCCTGCAGATGTTGCTGATTACACCTATTTGGGTGTTCAATATGCCTTTACTCCGAAGCTGAAAGCTTACACCGAGTACAAAATCGTTGGTCTGGATGACAAAGACGACGAGTGGACTGTTGCTCTGCAGTACAACTTCTAATAAGTTGCACATGAGTAATATCCAGGCTTGAGTCTTTGACCAAGCTACGAATGGCCGAGATGATATCTCGGCCATTTTCTTTTTTGGGCACCAGCGTATTGGCGCCATGATGAACCGCCGGATTGCTGTGTTAAGTGATGTTTGGCAAACCATCTGTCTTAGTTAATCTCTCCTGCTTCCTGCTTCCTGCTTCCTGCTTCCTGCTTCCTGCTTCCTGCTTCCTGCTTCCTGCTTATCTCTTTGATGGGGAGGGCACTGCTCTCTTTTACGCCATACAGTCATTGCTCGCAACAGCTTGGCTTGACCGTGAGAATCTGGCAGCCCGGTGCTATTTGCGCGGATTGTGCGGATATGGAAGGGGCATGCTTGGTGGATGTGATGCAGCGCAGGGGGAGGGTATTGTGAGGTGAGGCAAATCAGCGGTAGGTACTTGATGTGTCGCCGCTCGCGACTGAGTTAGCGTTAAATGAGTAACAAACAAAAAGGGAAGATGCCTGAGTATCTCCCCTTTTTGGTTATATGAGCGTTACTGCTTTTGCAGGATCAGCCGTGTTGGCGGCGGTCGTTGGCCTGGGCCAGCAGCATGCGGCTTTCACGCAGGAACTGGTCGGCATGTTCGCCGAAGAAACCGGAGACTTGCGAGAAGGCCTCGATGAAACCGTCCCTGTCCCCCCGCTCCAGCAGCCCCAGCGCTTCGCCGAAGTTTTGGTAGTAGCGACGGATCATCGCCAGATTCTGCGGTGACGACAAAATGATGTCGGCATAGAGGTGGGGATCCTGAGCGAACAGCCGCCCCACCATGGCGAGCTCCAGCCGGTAGATGGGGGAGCTCAAACTCAGCAGGCGATCCAGATTGGCCTGCTCCCGGGAGAGGTGCCAGCCATAGGCAAAGGTGGCGAAGTGACGCAGAGCCTGAATGAGGGTCATCGCCTCATCGTGAGCCTTGGCTTCCACCTGTTGCAAGCGGGCGCCCCAGATGGTCATCTGATCCAGCAGCCATTGGCTGGCGGCGGGGTCACGACCCTGGCAGCAGACGATCACCTGCTTGGCGAGACTCGCCACATCCGGCCCGAACATGGGGTGCAGTCCCAGTACCGGCCCTTGGTGCACCGCCAGCATATGTTCGAGCGGTGCCGCTTTCACGCTGGTGACATCGACCAGCAGGCAGTGGGCGGGCAGGTTGCTGAGGCGGTCGATGATCTGGCAGGTGATATCGATGGGCACCGCCACCATCACCAGACCGGCTCCGGCGAGGATCTCGTCAGCACGCGGCCAGTCGGCTTGTTCCAGCGTCTCGACCCGATAGCCTGAGAGGCTGAACATATGACCGAACAGCCGACCAAGCTGGCCCTGACCGCCGATGATGACCACCTTGCCAAGATCCGGCTTTATGCATTTGAAGCCGGTATCTTTCTCGCTGGCATAAGATTCACGCATCACCCGGCGCAGCACATCTTCGATGAGATCGCCGGGCACTCCCAACTGCTCGGCCTCGGCGCGGCGGCGGGCCAGCATGCTCGCCTCCCTGTCCGGTGCATAGATGGGCAGGCCGTGGCGGCTCTTTACCTCACCCACTTCTCCCACTAGGGCCAGACGGGCGGCCAGCAGATCGATAAGCTGCTTGTCCACCGCATCTATCTTGTCCCTGAGTACATTCAACTCTTCAGCCATATCCAGTCCCTGCTGGCGCCGCAGCGGCGGCGCCCTGAAAATCAAGATGCAACAAGGTATCACGGCATGAGCGGTTTGATGCCACCAGCGGTGATACCCAGATTGTTCAATAGGTTACGACAAGATACCACGGCTTATCGTGCAGTTCTGCCTTTGAGGGGGTCAGCCAGCTGGTTGTGACAGCGGGCCAGCAGGGTGGCGGTGGTGTCCCAGTCGATGCAGGCATCGGTGATGGAGACCCCGTAGCGCATCTGCTGCTTGGGCTGCTCGCTGGACTGGTTACCCTCAAACAGGTTGGATTCGAGCATCACCCCGATGATGGAGCGGTTGCCCTCCTGGATCTGGTGGATGACGTTGTCGGCCACCTTGGGCTGCAAACGGTGATCCTTGCTGGAGTTGCCGTGGCTGCAATCCACCACAAGGCTCGGCAGCAGGCCCGCTTTCTCCAGCGCCTCTTCCGCCAGCGACACGTTGACCGAGTCGTAGTTGGGATGTTTGCCGCCGCGCAGGATCACGTGGCCATCCGGGTTGCCCTGGGTCTGCAGCAGCGCAACCTGGCCCTGCTGGTTGATCCCCATAAAGGCGTGAGGGGAGGAGGCCGCCTGCAACGCATTAATGGCGGTCCCCAGGTTGCCGTCGGTGCCGTTCTTGAAGCCGACCGGCATGGAGAGACCGGACGCCATCTCCCTGTGGGTCTGGGATTCGGTGGTGCGGGCGCCGATGGCCGACCAGGAGAAGAGCTCGGCCAGGTATTGCGGGCTGATGGGGTCGAGCGCTTCGGTGGCCAGCGGCAACTCCAGCTCCGCCAGCCAGCAGAGCAGCTCGCGGGCACGGTGCAGCCCCAGCTCCACATCGAAGGTGCCATCCAGATTGGGGTCGTTGATAAAGCCTTTCCAGCCGACCGTGGTGCGCGGTTTCTCAAAGTAGACCCGCATGACAATGTAGAGAGAGTCCTGATAGGCATCATGCAGCGCTTTGAGTCTGGTTGCGTACTCTTTGGCTGCGTCCATGTCGTGGATGGAGCAGGGGCCACAGATCACCAGCAGCCGGTGATCGCGGCGGTGAATGATATCGGCGATGGTATTACGGGCCCCTTGCACGAATGCCAGCGCCTTGTCGGAGATGGGTAACTTCTCCTTGAGCTGGGCAGGCGTGATCATCACTTGTTCGGACTGGATATGGATGTTGTTCAGGGGGTCTCTTTGCATGATTTCATTCTCTCTACTGTATTAAGCCAAAAGCGATTGTACCGATATGTTTACGTTGGTACCTGCTTTGTTACGCAACCGCCCTCACCTTACCAAGGAAAAACAAACAATCAAGTGAAACTAGCGGATTTACCGCTAAAAAGTCAGATAAAGGAGCTGCTATATAGTGCGAACAGGAATAATAAAGAGAGGTTTTCGGAGGATTAATGGTTGTTTTGTAATTTAATGTTTACGGTTTGAGGCGTGAAGGCTGCGTTGCCCAGCTGTTTACCCACAGTAAATGGTATCTCTGGGAGACTGCAACGCGATGGCAATGATGGTGTGAGGCGGCTATCTGGTCAGCCATAAAAAGAGGGAGCCATAATGGCTCCCTTTGCGGTAGGAAGGGGGATCCCGTCTGGCTGCGGATCAGCGCTTTTGTTTTCCCTGCAGCTCTTTGTTCAGGCGAGTGAGCATCCCCTGGGTGACCAGCACTATGCCCTGCTCGGAGCGGTGGAAGCGACGTGCATCTTCATCGGCGTTTTCACCGATCACCGTGCCTTCCGGCAGTTTGCACCCCTTGTCGATCACCACCCGGCGCAGTCGGCAACCGGCACCAATCTCCACACCCGGGAAGATAACGGCCTGATCCAGAGTGCAGAAGGAGTCGACCCGCACATTGGTAAAGAGCACCGAACTCAGGATGAAAGAGCCACTGACGATGGTCCCCCCGGCAAACATGGAGTTGATGGTCATGCCGTGCTGGCCGTTTCGGTCCTGCACGAACTTGGCGGGAGGAGTCATGTTCTGACTGGGCCAGATGGGCCAGTCCTGATCGTAGATATCGAGCTCCGGCGTGACGGAGGCGAGATCCATGTTGGCTTCCCAGAAGGAGTCCACGGTGCCCACATCGCGCCAGTAGGGGCGGCGATCCGGACAGCAGCCGACACAGGACATGCCAAACGGGTGAGCGAATGCGGTGCCCTCTTTCACCACGCGGGGGATCACGTCCATGCCGAAATCGTGATGGGACTGCTCGTTGGCAATGTCCTCTTCCAGCAGCTGATAGAGATACTCCGCATCGAAGATATAGACGCCCATTGAGGCCAGCGCGGTGTCGGCCTTGCCCGGCATGGCGGGCGGGTTGGCAGGCTTTTCGACGAAGGCATTGATCTTGCGATCATCATCCACCGCCATTACCCCGAAGGCGCTTGCTTCACTGCGTGGCACCTCGATGCAGGCAACGGTCACCTTGGCGCCCATATTGACGTGGTCGAGCAGCATGGCGGCGTAATCCATCTTGTAGATGTGATCGCCTGCCAGCACCACCACATATTTGGGGGCGTGATCGCGGATGATATCCAGATTCTGGTAGACCGCATCGGCGGTACCCCGATACCAGTTCACCTCATCCACCCGCTGCTGGGCAGGGAGCAGATCGATAAACTCGTTCATCTGGTAGCGCAGGAAAGACCAGCCCGATTGGAGATGGCGCAACAGGCTGTGGGATTTGTACTGGGTCACGACACCGACCCGACGAATGCCGGAGTTGATGCAGTTGGAGAGCACGAAATCGATGATGCGGAATTTGCCGCCGAAATGAACGGCAGGTTTTGCACGGTTGTCGGTTAACTGTTTGAGGCGACTACCCCGCCCTCCTGCGAGTACCAAAGCCATGGTCTCGTTCAGCAACTGTCTGGATTTTGCTGTATTGGCAGGTTGTAACAACATCTCATATCCCTTTGTAGATAAATCACTACAATGTTGCCTCCTTTGAGCCCTCAAGAAAGTGCTTTCAGTCACATTTTATGGTTTCTGACGTAATAAAATGACCTTTTTGTTATTAAAAATGACGGGTTGATCCGTCATTGCTTTCAATATGGTCAGTTGTCAATTGAAGCGAGCCGAGCAATAAAAGGGACGGCGAGAGACCGAGAGGAGGGATGAAAAAGCCCCTGCCAATGGTTGGCAGGGGCCCGGTTTGTTGAGACCCGGTAAGCCGGGCCTGGTTAACAAGGTTCAGGCTGCGTTGGCCAGTGGCTCCTCGCTCTTCTTCTGGTAGGCCTGCGGGGTGAGCCCAAGCAGCTCCTGCACGGTCGAGGCGACGGTAATGGAGGAGACGGTGCCCACCAGGATCCCGGCAAACAGGGTGAAGGAGAAGCCGTAGAGGGCGTCACCGCCAAACAGCAACAGAGCGCCCACGGTAAACAGGGTGGTGCCCGAGGTGATCATGGTGCGACTGAAGGTCGCCTTGATGGCCACATCGGAGCATTCGTGGATGCCCATCTGGGTACGCGAGCTCAGCAGATCCCGCAGCCTGTCCGAGATGACGATGCTGTCGTTGAGGGAGTAGCCGATCACCGCCATCAAACCGGCGATGATGTTCAGATCGAATTCGATCTGAAAGAGTGACAGCAGCCCCAGCGCCACGATGGCGTCATGGACCACCGAGAGCAGAATGCCGATGGCCTGACGCCACTCGAAGCGAAACGCCAGATAGGCCGACATCGCCAGCGAAGCGACCAGCACCGCCAGCATACCCTGCTGGAACAGTTCGGCACCCACCTGAGGGCCGACGATGGTGGTGCGCAGCAACTCGACCGGCATCCCCAGCTGTTGGGTCAGCATGGTGGCGAGATCTGCCGCGGGCCAGGGCAGTTCGTGGGGGGGCAGCTTGATCAGCCACTCGCCGGGAATACCGGCCGAGCTCAGCTCAACGGCTCCCGCCAGCGGGGAGACCAGCATGGCATTGAGTTCATGGGCCTCTTTCAGGGTCTGGATATGAAACTCCAGCAGGATCCCGCCGGTAAAATCGAGCCCCAGTGTCAGGCCGTTCACCAGCAAGATGGCGACGCTGGCCACGGTCAGCAGGATGGAAGCCCACAGGCCGATATAACGCCAACGGGTCAGCCCCATGGCAACGATCATTCTCAACATAATTCTCTCCTTGGCCAGCCAGCATCAGGCTGTTGGCCCATCACGACGTGTCGCGACACGCCGGGAAATAGTGTTCTGCTTTGGCCGCTCCGGTCATATCCATGGCCGATGGCGCAGCCAAAGCCGCTCATCAGAGGGACTGCTGTCCCGTTACACCTTCAGCGTGCGCTCGCTGCTGCGTCCCCACAGGGGGTTGATGATGGCGCGCGTCCCCCAGATCCCGGTGATCATGCTGGAGAGCAGACCCAGAATGAGGGTGATGGAGAAGCCCTGCAGCGGTCCGGAGCCGATGGAATAGAGCACCACGGCGCAGATGAGCGTAGTGATGTTGGCATCGAAAATGGTGTGGAAGGCGGAGCGATAGCCAAAGTCGATGGCGTTGGCCAGTGAGCCCCCTTCTCGCAGCCGGTCCCTGATCCGCTCGAAGATCAGCACATGGGTATCCACCGCCATGCCCACCGTCAGTACCAGACCGGCGATCCCCGGCAGGGTCAGCACGGCACCCGGCAGCACTGCCAGCATGCCGACCTGCATCAACAGGTTGGCGACCAGCGCCGTGATGGCAACCCAGCCGAATTTGCGGTACCAGGCCATCATGAACAGCATCATGCCTGCCATGCCGAAGGCCAGCGCGGTGAAGCCCGCCTCGATATTCTGCATCCCCAGCGTCGGGCCAATACTGCGTTCTTCCAGGATCTTGAGCGGGGCGGTGAGGGCGCCGGCACGCAGCAGCATGGCCAGCTCCTGAGCTTCCGGCAGACTGCCAATGCCGGTGATACGGAACTGGTTGCCAAGGGCGGTCTGGATGGTGGCGACGTTGATCACCTCGCTCTGGGCGCGCAGTTTGCCCTGAGCGTTGGTCTTGTACTCGGTGAAGACGGTCGCCATCGGCTTGCCCACATGCTGGCGGCTGAACTGGTTCATCTTGCTGCCACCCAGGGTGTCGAGCACGATATTGACCTGGGGTTGACCCATCTCGCCCATGTTGGCGCGGGCATCGACGATGTGCTCGCCGGTGAGTACCGGCTTGCGCGCCATGCCGACGGCCTGACCGTTGCGATCGGCGATATAGAAGTGGCTGTCGGCTTTGGCCTCGTAGAAGGCCAGCGAGGCGGTGGCCCCGATCACCTCTTTCGCCTGCTTGGGGTTGTGCACCCCGGGCAGTTCGATACGGATGCCATCCTGCCCCTGACGCACCACCGAGGCTTCGACGATGCCGAGCTCGTTGATCCGTTTTTTCAGGATCGACAGGTTCTGGGTCACGGCGTTGTTGACCAGCAGGGTACGCTCCGCCTCGCTCAGCACCAGTTTCAGATCATTGCCGGAGCGGGTCAGCTTCCACTGATCCTGACGGGTACCGGCACTCTCCTTGATGATGGCGAGCCAGCTCTCCTGTTCGGCCACCTCCGGCAGGGTGACGGCTACGGCGCCCTGTGCGCTGCGCGTGACGCTGGCGCCGCGCAGATTGGCTTCACGGAAGCGGGTGCGCAGGGTGTCCACCAGATTCTTGGTCTGGTTGTCGATGACAAAATCCACGTCCACCCCGATCAGCAGCTGGGAGCCGCCACGCAGGTCCAGCCCCAGCTTGATGGGGTCGGCGCCGAGGCGAGTGATCCAGGCCGGCGCGTTGGAGTGAAACTCCAGGGTCAGGGCGGCACTGTCGACCCCTTGCAGCTCCAGCAACTGCTTGGCGCGCTGCTGATC
>OJJG01000199.1_pt1 | contig 9222 bp, 5 predicted proteins | sample 1596291 | NCBI WGS metagenome assembly OJJG01 (sample SAMEA4350149, study PRJEB24818) | metagenome | biome: human; feature: gut; material: faeces | place: Denmark | collected 2013-09 | reverse complement strand
GGAGCTGAGCCAGTGGGCGGGCCGCCCCATCAAGACCCTGAGCGAGCAGGCCGAGTGTGCCCGCGCGCTGCAGGCAAGCGGCATCCCCAACGTGGTGATCTCCAACGGCGCCGATGGCCTGATCTGGTTTGCCCCGGATGCCGTCTGGCAGGCCATTCCACCGCGGATGCAGGTGGTCAGCACGGTTGGTGCTGGCGACTCCCTGGTCGCCGGTCTTGCCCATGGTCTGAGCCTTGGCTGGGCGCCGGAGCAGACCCTGCGGCTGGCCACCGCCGTCTCGGCCTTGGCGGTCAGTCAGGTGGCGGTAGGCTTTAACGATATCAGTGTGCTCAACCCTTTACTTGAACAGGTGCGCGTAGAGCGTCTGGATGCGCTGGCACAAGTTCAATGCAATACCCCCTCAATGGAAAACTCAGGAGATGCCCAATGAAAGCAATCTTGGTTACGGCTTGCCCGGCGGGCATTGCCACCAGCTTTCTCGCTGCAAAACGGATAGAACAGCAGGCCAAACTGGCTGGCTGGGAACTCACCCTCGACGTCGGCTCCAGTGTGCAGCCCCGCCAAGTACCGAGCAAGGAGCAGATTGTCGCCGCCGATCTGGTGCTGGTTGTCGCCAGTGCCCCGGTGGATCTCGCCGCCTATGATGGCAAGCGAGTCTATCAGGGCAGCATGGATCTCGCCCTGCAGGATCCGGCTGCCTTGCTGGAAGCCGCAACCAGCGGCGCCAGCGTCTATCGTCATCAAGCCGCGCCCGCAGCCGCCAAACCGGCCGCCGCTGGCAAGCGCATTGTGGCGGTGACCGCCTGTCCGACCGGTGTGGCCCACACCTTTATGTCGGCAGAAGCGCTGGAGACCATGGCCAAACAGCTGGGTTACCAGATCCGCGTCGAGACCCAAGGCTCGGTCGGTGCCCAGAACGCCCTGACTGCCGAGGAGATTGCATCTGCCGATCTGGTGTTCCTCGCCACCGATATCGAGGTGGACATGGCCCGTTTCGATGGTAAGCCGGTTTATCGCACCAGCACGGGCGCTGCGCTGAAGAAAACCCGCGCCGAGCTCGACAAGGCGTGGAACGAGGCGACACTCTATCGCCACAGCGGTGCCAGCCAGCCCAAGAAAGAGGAAAAAGCAGGCCCCTACAAGCATCTGCTGACCGGCGTCTCCTTCATGCTGCCGATGGTGGTGGCGGGTGGCCTTATCATCGCGCTCTCGTTCGTATTCGGTATCGAGGCGTTCAAGGTGGAAGGCACTCTGGCCGCCGCTCTGATGAAGATCGGTGGTGGCTCAGCCTTCGCCTTGATGATCCCGGTGCTGGCCGGTTACATTGCCTACTCCATCGCTGACCGCCCGGGTCTCGCCCCCGGCATGATAGGCGGCATGCTGGCAAGCTCGCTGGGCGCCGGTTTCCTCGGCGGCATCGTCGCCGGTTTCCTGGCCGGTTACAGTGCCAAATACCTGAGTGACAAGGTGCGCCTGCCGGTGACTCTGGAAGCGCTCAAGCCCATCCTGATCATTCCGCTCTTTGCCAGCCTCTTTACCGGTCTGGTGATGATCTATGTGGTGGGTGGCCCGGTGGCCGGCATCATGAATGCCATGACTACCTTCCTCAACAACATGGGCTCTGCCAACGCCGTGCTGCTGGGTGTCATCATCGGGGCCATGATGTGCTTCGACATGGGCGGCCCGGTCAACAAGGCGGCCTACGCCTTCGGGGTCGGCCTGCTGGCCTCCAAAACCTACGCCCCGATGGCTGCGGTGATGGCCGCCGGTATGGTGCCGGCGCTAGGCATGGGCATCGCCACCTTCCTGGCCCGCACCAAGTTCATCAAGGCGGAGCAGGAAGCGGGCAAAGCCTCCTTCGTGCTGGGCCTGTGCTTTATCTCCGAGGGGGCCATCCCGTTTGCCGCCAAGGATCCGATGCGCGTTATCCCGGCCTGTATGGTTGGCGGCGCCCTGACCGGTGCGCTCTCCATGCTGTTTGGCTGCGAGCTGATGGCACCCCACGGCGGTCTGTTCGTGCTCTTCATACCCCACGCCATCAGCAATGTTATGATGTATATCGTGGCGATTGCGGCAGGCTCGCTGTTGACCGGTGTCTCCTACGCCATGCTCAAACGCGGCGAAGAGCAGGCCAAGCTGGCAACAGCCTGATAGTTAGTTCTCAATAGCAGAAGATGTTCAATGCCGCCCGGTTGCAAAGCCGGGCGGCATTTTTATATGCCTTTTAAACAGAATCGTTGAGCAGCGGTTACTGAAGTCTCGCGTATCAGGGCCAGCGTCAGGCTCAGTTTCAACACTTAATTGTGTGGGGAAGGGCCGTAACCAATATCCCGTGTATAGATTGTGCTGCCGCTAGGATAGGGGAGCTGGCTAGTTCCCGGAAAGCAAATCTATATCAACCGACAGTTACCTATATGTGCATCTGTGTAGATGCAACCTGAGTTGATAATCAGTTGAACAAGACCTGAGGCCGGTTTGCTATATGACAAACCTCCTCATTTCTGCGAAAGGGTGGACTCAGGTTTCGGTACAACCGAATGCCCTGGTTTGCAAGTATGCATTGAACCAGACGGTTCCATATCAAATGAATCTTGAACCCCACACCAGCCTATTGTAGATCGTCATATATACAGCTTTTGTATGCCAACAAACAAGATGTTAAACAGACAAAATCAGTTGGCCTCATGCTGAACACAGGCGCTGAAAAACTGGCATTCTCTGTTACGTGAAAAAGTAAACATGAGTTAACGCAGTGTTCAATGATAGAGAGATAACAGACAAAGCTGCTTTGCAGAACATGGGTATTAATGTGTCTGTGAGTGCACAGGGGAAAAGAGAAATAAAAAAAGCCACACCGGTTGGTGTGGCTTTTGTTTAGGGGGTCAACCCGGGTTGCTTAGGGGCGACCGGCCGGGCAGGTGGCCACGTTGACGGCGGCAGTGCTGCCACCATGACGACCTGATGTGCTCACTTCGTTGCGTACCAGCGGCGGGTAGTCAACCGGCTCACGAGCAGGCAGGGCAGGGGCTTCGGCAGGGGTTGCCATCGGCGCGGATGCTTTGCGGGCACGAGCCAGCAGGCCGGCACCGTGAGCTACCTGTTTGGTCACGACCGGAGTCTCTTCCACCGCAACGGCAGCGACAGGTGCAGGTGTTTCGACAACAGCAACTGGCATTTCGACTGCAGCCGGTTCAGCTTCGACGACAGGAGTGTTGACTGCAGGGGCTTCTTCAACAACCGGAGCGGTTTCAACCACGGTAGCGGCAGTCACGTCGACAGTCGGAGCGGAGACAACAGCAACTTCTGGCTCTGCTGCAACCACGACTTCTGCGACAGCTGCAACAACTGGGCTAGCGGTCACATCTGTTTGAGTTGCTTCAACCTGGGCAGCAGCCTGCTCGGCAGCTTCTTCAGCAACGGCTTCGACAACCACATGCTCGGTCAGTGCCGCAGAGGCTTGCAGGGCAGCAGCGACGGCTTCAGCGCTCGGGATGGTAACAACAGGCACTACCGGTTCTTCAACCTGCGCTTTGGCAATATCTGCCTGGGCTGCGGTGGTCAGAGTGGTGGTATCTTGCTGTTCTTCGTCACGTTGGCTGCGGGCATCTTCGTTGATGCGCTTGCGGCGCTGACCTTCGATACGCTGGCTGCGCGGAGTGCGGCGTGAACGGCGCTGGCCTTCACTCTGCTCTTCCTGCTCGTTACCCACGGTAGCATCGATCACTTCAGCTTGCGTTGGTACTTCGTCAACCGGCAGGGCAGGGGTGTCAGCAGCGGCGACATCGACGCGGATCTGCTTGCGCAGTTGGCGACGTTCGCGGCGCTCGGCCACTTTCTGCTCTTTTTCCTGACGTGGCTGGGCGGCAGCTGCATCAACGGCGTCTACCGCTTCAACAACGACTTCGGCGCGCGGCTCACGGGGCGCACGAGGTTCACGGGCCGGACGTGGTGCACGTTCCTGGCGCGGTTCGCGAGGCTCGCGCTCCTGACGGGGTTCACGTTCCATGCGCTGTTCGCTGCGCACTTCGCCACGAGCTTCACGCTCCTGACGAGGCTCGCGCTCTTTGCGGGGACGGCGATTGCGGTTTTCACCGGCTTCGCGGTTGCCACCTTCACGCTTCTCGCCAGCTTCCGCATTGTTGCGGTTGCCACGATTGTCATCACGACGAGGACGCTGACCACGGCCACGGCCTTCTTCGCGCTGGTGACGTTGACCTTCATCCTTGCGTGCTTCACGAGCTGCTGGTTTCTCGGCGGGCGCTTTCACGTCGGCAGGGGCTGCATCGCTGCTGAACAGGCCGGTAATGCCTTTGATCAGCTTGCTGAAGAAGCCGGCTTCGGCAGGGGCCGCAGCAACGGGAGCCGCCGGCTGTTGCGGTGCAACAGGGGCCGGTTGCGCCGGTTGGGCAAAGCCTTGCAGCAGCGGTTGCTCACGCTCGATCACCTGAGCTTGCTTCGGTTGGTAGACTGGCTTGGCAATCTCGGTTTTCAGCTCGTAGCTGGCCGCTTCCGGGATCTCGTTCTGACGAATGCGAGTCACTTCGTAGTGCGGGGTTTCCAGATGCTGGTTCGGAATGATGTAAACACGCACATCATTGCGCTGTTCCAGACTGGCGATGGCGGCACGCTTCTCGTTAAGCAGATAGGCGGCAACATCCACCGGCACCTGGCCGTGAACCTGCTCGGTGTTGTCCTTCATGGCCTCTTCTTCGATGAGACGCAGGATGGACAGAGCAAGGGATTCGTTGTCACGGATCACGCCCTGACCCTGGCAACGAGGGCAGATATGGCTGCTGGATTCGTTGAGGGAGGGGCGCAGACGCTGGCGAGACATCTCCAGCAGACCGAAACGGGAGATCCGGCCAAGCTGGATGCGGGCACGATCCTGATGCACCGCTTCACGCAGACGGTTTTCCACTTCGCGCTGATGGCGAACCGGGGTCATGTCGATGAAGTCGATTACGATCAGGCCACCCAAGTCGCGCAGACGCAATTGACGGGCAATTTCGTCGGCCGCTTCCAGGTTGGTTTGCAGCGCAGTCTCTTCGATATCGCCGCCCTTGGTGGCGCGGGAGGAGTTGATATCGATGGAGGTCAGTGCTTCGGTCGGATCGATAACGATGCTGCCACCGGAAGGGAGGCGCACTTCACGCTGGAAGGCAGATTCTATCTGGCTCTCAATCTGGAAGTGGTTGAACAGAGCAACTTCACCCTTGTACAGCTTCACACGGTTGAGGAAATCGGGACGTACCAGCTCGATATGGGCCTTGGCGCGTTCGAAAATCACCGGATTGTCGATCAAAATCTCGCCCACATCGCGACGCAGATAGTCACGGATGGCACGCACGATGACGTTGCTTTCCTGATGGATCAGCACCGGCGCAGCGCGCTCCTGAGAGGCCTTGTGGATGGAGTCCCAGTGGTTGAGCAGAACGTTCAAATCCCACTCCAGCTCTTCTGGCGACTTGCCCACACCTGCGGTGCGCACGATCAGGCCCATGCCTTCCGGCACGGTCAATCCGCTCAGGGCTTCTTTCAGTTCAGTCCGCTCATCACCCTCGATGCGGCGGGAGATTCCACCGGCACGGGGGTTGTTGGGCATCAGTACCAGGTAGCTACCTGCCAGGCTGATAAAGGTGGTGAGGGCTGCACCCTTGGTGCCACGCTCTTCCTTGTCGATCTGGACGATAACTTCCTGACCTTCGCGGACCACTTCTTTGATGTTGGGACGACCCTGATAGGAGTAACCGGAGGGGAAGTAATTGCGGGCGATCTCCTTCAACGGCAGGAAACCGTGGCGCTCGGCGCCGTAGTCGACAAAAGCAGCTTCAAGGCTGGGTTCTACGCGGGTGATCTTACCCTTGTAAATGTTCGCTTTCTTCTGCTCGTGTCCCGGACTTTCAATATCCAAATCGTAGAGCTGTTGTCCGTCAACCAGCGCTACGCGCAACTCCTCTTCTTGAGTTGCGTTGATAAGCATTCTTTTCATTGAGTTCTCATTATTGTGTCATTTTGATTTCCTCCATCTGGGTCCTGCCAGCGCCGGCCTCGGGTCTTCAGCATACTGGGGCAACCTCCCGGTTGGGGTATGCATGAGGCGCAAACTAAGGGCGTTCTGGTCATCACTTCTCGAGAAGGAATGAATAAGGATGCCGAAATGGAGACAAATAAACGGTGATGTTTGTGTTCTCCATGCGTTGTACCTCGCACCCGGGAACCGTCATGTTCTTGTATACACGGTGTTTCGGGATTGGGTGGCATACTTTTTGGCCACTTAGTACAAGGCTTGAACACAATGACAAAACCTTGTTTATTATCCCATTTAAACCTCTTTTATAGCAAGGCGCCATTTTTCAACAAACCAGCAGCCAAGGGGCGCTGGCAGTGGTAAAATCCGCGCTATGACACAGATACAACAACAAGTGCAGCTGCTCACCATCGAAGCTGAGCATGACGGGCAGCGCATCGACAATTTTCTCAAGACTCAGCTAAAGGGCGTCCCCAAGAGCCTGATCTATCGCATCCTTCGCAAAGGTGAAGTGCGAGTAAACAAAAAGCGCATCAAACCGGAGTACAAACTCTGCGCAGGTGATGAGGTACGGGTGCCCCCCGTGCGTGTTGCCGAGAAGAATGAGCTGCCTTCGGCAAACCTCGGGGTTATCCAGCGTCTGGAGAGCCAGATCCTGTTCGAAGACGATGCCATGATCGTGCTGAACAAGCCCTCCGGCATGGCAGTACACGGTGGCAGCGGCCTGAGTTTTGGCGTTATCGAGGGGTTGCGCGCCCTGCGTCCAGAAGCCCGTTTCCTCGAACTGGTTCACCGTCTCGACCGTGATACCTCTGGCGTACTGCTGGTTGCTAAAAAACGCAGCGCCCTGCGTAGCCTGCATGAGCAGTTGCGCGTCAAGACCATGCGCAAGCAGTATCTGGCGCTGGTGCGTGGCAAGTGGCAGGCTCACGTCAAGGTGGTTAATGCGCCGCTGCGCAAAAACGACCTGCAATCCGGTGAACGGGTGGTGCGGGTCAGTGCCGATGGCAAGCCCTCCGAAACCCGGTTCCGCATCGTGCGTCAATTTGCCGAAGCGACTCTGGTCGAGTGCAGCCCCATTACTGGTCGTACCCACCAGATCCGCGTGCACACCCTGCATGCCGGTCATCCGATCGCCTGTGACGATAAGTACGGTGAAGCGGCGTTTGACGAGAAAATGCGCAGCCAAGGGCTGAAAAGGCTCTTTTTGCATGCCTGGAAGCTCAGCTTCACCCATCCGGCCGATGGTCGCGAAATGCAGGTAGAAGCGCCGCTGGCACCTGAACTCGACAACTTCCTCAACGGCTTGCCACGCTGATGCAGGATATCCGGCTCGCCATTTTCGATTGGGACGGTACCCTGATGGATTCGGTGGGCCGGATTGTGGCCTGTGTGCAAGGGGCCGCCAGAGATTGTGAGCTGGCAGTACCTGCACCATCCCAGATCCGGCAGATCATCGGATTGAGCCTCGATGTCGCCATGTCCCGCCTGTTCCCTTTGCGTAGTGACAGTGGCACCGCCATGGATGAGCGCCAGATTGCCACACTCATCGAGCGTTATCGTCATCACTATCTGCACGATGCGACCCCCAGCCCGCTGTTTACCGGGGCAGGGGAGTTGCTGCATGACTGGCGGTCACGAGGGCTGCAACTGGCCGTCGCTACCGGGAAATCGCGCCGTGGGCTGGATCGGGTATTGGATGAGACAGGGCTGCGCCCGTTGTTTGTGACCAGTCGTGGGGCCGATGAGGCTCGATCCAAGCCGGATCCGCTGATGCTTGAGCAGATCCTGGACGAGTTGGAGCTTTCACCCCGCCAGGCCGTCATGATCGGCGACTCTGTTCACGATATGGCGATGGCCGAAGCAATCGCCATGCCGCGTATTGGCGTTACCTGGGGTGTAGATAGCCGCGATGCCCTCAGTCGTCACGGGCCTGTGGCGGTGGTGGATTCCATGGCGGCTCTTCGCGAGCTGTTATAGACGCTTCTCTTTAAGAGATATCGATCTGCTTGATAACAGAAGCCCGGTATATTGACCGGGCTTTTTATATGTTCGATCTAGCTTATCTATTCGTCCGCGATCAGGGCAGGGCAATACCGTGGCGCTCCAGCAGCTCGATCAGGCCGATCAGCGGTAGACCGATCAAGGCGTTAGGATCGCGCCCTTCCAGCCCCTTGAACAGCACGATGCCCATCCCTTCACATTTGAAGCTGCCTGCACAATCTAGGGGCAATTCAGCCTCTACATAGCGGCGAATGGCGGCTTCATCGAGGTTGCGAAAATGGACGGTGAAAGGTTCCACCAGTTGATGAGCCTCACCGGTTGCGGCATTCACCACGCACAGGCCGGTATAGAAGGTGACGCTGCGACCTTGAGCCGCCATCAGCTGGGCGATGGCATTGTCGATGGTGCCAGGTTTGCCGAGGATGTGATTATCGCAGACACACACCTGATCAGATCCGATGATCAAACCGTGATCACGTTGCCCGGCGATGGCATCAGCCTTGGCACGAGCCAGTCTGGCCACCAGCGTCTCGGCGGATTCGCCAGCCAGTGGTCGCTCATCCACATCGGGGGCGGCACATTCAAAGGGGAGGCCGAGCTTCTCCAGCAGGGCTTTGCGATAGCGAGAAGTTGAGGCGAGGATCAGATTCTGTGGCATAATCGAGTTACCGATGAAAGCAGGTACCGGCATTCTAGGGACTTGTGACGTTAAAATCATCGGCGGTAAGGACTTTTTCCTTTGACTATCAGTTGTTGGACCTATATTATTCGCGCCCTATGCAAAAGGTGAAGTTGCCCGTTAAGGTTGATCCAGTCCGTAGTGCCTTGAAGCTGCTCGATTACATCGGGATAGTGGAAAAGTCGCAGATGCCCAGGCTGGAGGAATCAACCGCTGGCTTGCAGAGTGATATCGAGGTATCACTGCACTTTGGCAAAGATGTCCAGAAGTTGACCGTTATGAAAGGCACTGCCCATGCCAAGGTTGACCTGGTTTGCCAACGTTGCGGAGAGACATTCGAACACCTCTGTGAAGCTGAATTTATCTACACTCCGCTGTTCGAAAGAACAAACGAGGAAGAACTGCCGGAAGCTTATGAGCCCATTGAGTTGGACGAAAACGGCGAGATAGATCTTCATCAAATCCTGGAGGATGAACTCATCCTCTCGTTGCCTCAAGTCGCAATGCATTC
>OJJG01000198.1_pt1 | contig 9239 bp, 6 predicted proteins | sample 1596291 | NCBI WGS metagenome assembly OJJG01 (sample SAMEA4350149, study PRJEB24818) | metagenome | biome: human; feature: gut; material: faeces | place: Denmark | collected 2013-09 | reverse complement strand
ACTGCGTTCTCATACCCACTGATCACACTCACAGTGTTTATTTCACAGATATGAACTCATGTGTTTGATCTCTCTTATATATTTATAATACCAATCAGACAGTCTTATCCCATCGGTGATACCTGTCCCTGCCCACAAGGCACGAGCTGCCCCACCGTAACCGCCCCGTAAATAACTCTGCAATTATCAGAACGACGGTTCTTCCCTCATCCTCCCGAAAATCATCCCTTCTCTGTCGTGCGTACGCGCGAGAAACATCGTTTCGCGGTAGCCACCGGGTATCCCAGCATCATGCTCCCTGTTTATCTCCCGACAGGAATATTCCCCTGCTCATTTTTTACGTTTCTCCCCGGTTGTTATGCCAGTGAAGGTGGTGCGTTTTTCATCACCAACGCCGGTTGAGATTAACAACATCCGGAGGAACATTTTCATGAATACCCCAGTTTCGCTGATGGATGACCAGATGGTCGACATGGCGTTTATCACTCAACTGACCGGCTTAACCGATAAGTGGTTTTACAAGCTCATCAAGGATGGTGCCTTTCCGGCCCCCATCAAACTCGGCCGCAGCTCCCGATGGCTGAAAAGTGAAGTGGAAGCCTGGTTGCAGGCGCGTATTGCACAATCCCGTCCGTAATTCCTGACCATTACCCGTTCAACCGCAGCGAATACACTATCCGGCCTCCGGAGGCATTTTGCTGCGTGCTAAAGGAGAGAATATTATGCAAAAACTTGAAAACCGGTGTGATCTGCTGCTCACCCAGCATCAGAAATGGATGGCAAGTGTAACCCGGTTTATTGTCGCTCACGGAATGGGCTCTCCGCATCTTCATGGTTATCATCGCCTGACCCTGGCCCACTTTTTTCTGCCGGAAAAAGGCACCATCATCTCGGTGGCACCACAGGGACTCTATCAGGTAGTCAACCCGGCAACGCCACCGTTCATTCCTGCCATTCAGGAAGGGTTAATGACCAGCATTCAGACTCATGAAATCATGTTACTTACACATTTTAACCTGGGTGGTGTTTTACTCAGTGAACTACATCGTCTGGGAGAAAGCCGACTGGCAAACAGGCTGAACAGTCTGCTCCGGCGTTTTGACGATCGCGATCTCTACCACACCCTGATATGGCTGTGCTGGTATGATCTGATGTGCGCCCACTCCATGCAGCCCTGGACTGAAGAGTTAAAGCATAAATCACACGCAGAACTTGAAAGCTGGGCTGTGGCGCGCAAACGGGAAAAGCGCGAGCTTGAACTGATGATTGACGAGTACCTGTTATACGCCTGTTGATTCATAATCACTCCCGGGCGGTACGTAGTCAGTGATACCGGAATTTCCGGAGAGGGTCGCAGGTATATTGTTTCTGTGCAATTCATGGTTATTCACGTTGGATGTAGTGATTGCTGCATCCAATGCTATCGGAAAGAGATTAACCAGCAAATGGTTCCTCAAATCGTATTGATATTTACCCGGCGCATTGAGCACCACCATCTGCCCCCGTTCCCACATCAAACGGCTGGACCGGAAAACGATTTGCTTTTCATGCTCCGTGGAAATTCACGAAAAAGTTATTGGGTCATTCATCGAAAAAAACATATTCTGCTGACTGGAGTCATCACCCAGAAATAAACGTCAACTGAACAATAACGATTTTTTCTTTGTGGGATTCCATACACTTTTCCATCCCCCTCTGAAAATTAGTCATCAACTCACCAACACATCTTCTGAAATTTGTATTAAACTTATTGCTTAAATAGATGATATAATATCTCTTCCATTGCACGGAATCAGCAAAAACTGTCATTCTGGCAATCTGGCAATCTGGCAATCTTAACAAGAACATTTATCGGTTAATTTTATCAGTAAACAAAGGAATATCATACTGATAAAATGAACATTCAGGGTAAGATGATGAAATTCACATGAAAAATGCTGAAGATTATTTATTTCATGCAGATAAACGATAAAAAACAAGAGAGTATATTTTTCAGTGTAAGAGTCAATTGTTCATCTCCACTGACGATCACGGTCAGCATACAAACAAAGTGAGTCCTCCTGCTTAGTCATTGCATATCAAAAACTAAAAAACAAAAGATTCTGCAAACAACGTGACATTTTTTATGACATTTCCCGAATACATGTATATCAATAAACGGTAGTCATCGTTGAATTAATAAGTCTTACAGAGCTATACGTAGCTTATAAAACCACTCAACGACCATCATCACCTGACTATTTAGCGGGAGTATCGTCTGTATAAATCCATAAATAATAACACCTGTTATTAAAATAAGAATGCTGTCAGCCGTAAACTATTAACACAACACCTGTCCACTCTATCTGTTCTTTTAACTCAACCGGCGTCGAAAATATTTCCTGATTAGTGCATCATAGTCTTCTTTTTTCTTTCTCAACCATCAAACCAAACACAACATTCACAACCACACAATAAAACAAAACCAAAAACATAAGATTAACAATGCCAGTCAACAGGAAAACACTGAATATTGAGGTGCGCTGTAACCTGGACAGCGCATACGGCGCATGTGATCAACACAGCCCATTCTTTTCTGTCATCCCCCAAATGCAGAACAAACAATCATAACCAAATGAATATAAAAGAAAATATGATTTTTCACCATCATAAAAACATCAATGTATCTTTATATAAAAACACTGATAACATGACATAGACATTTAAAAACATAAACAAATCACAACAAAAACATTTGATAATCACTTAGTGACAAAATAAAATTGAGACGATTTTGTTATAAGAGAGGCGACATGGAGTGAGATAATGAATAACGAACAGATGCTTATCAAATGCAAAGATCCCCGTAAATGTCGGTTTTATGCCGAATATCTGAATCACAAATACCCCAATGAATTCCCTCAGTTTGCGCCTGACAACCCACAAAACTGTATCAGAAATGTTAATTCGTTTTTAAAAGAAAAGTATTATAAAGCTTCAAACAATTCTTTTGGTGTTTTTGGTTCGACTGCAGAAGAAGCTCTCAGCAAAGAAATTAATGAACTTGAAATTATTGCAGGGCAGGCAATACTGCCTGAAGAGAGTTTTCTCTGGTTGAAAACTGACGAACTTGCGACTTTCTTTACCTGGACTACTATTTATCTGTCGAAGGAAGACCATACAAAATTCCCGAAAATAAACCATAATTCATCAGGAATAAAAAACGGAATTGAAGTCAGGAAAATACGAACAGTTACCGATGAAACGTTAAATACTTACAAAAAAAGTAACCTTCCGGATAATCCATCATCCCATAACGAACGAATAAAAGTAATCATTTCATATTTTGACTCCTGCCATTCTTTAATTAATAAAAATGCAAAAAGCATATACCTCGAGGAACTCAGGCAGGCGTGGCTTAAAAAGAAAAGCGCTTGTCAAAAGTTTAAGTGGCTCCTTCCTGACGATGATGAAATGTGTCAGTGGTTCTGGACAAGACTGAAACAAAAACAGGATGAAAAACATCCAGTACATAACCCAGTGACCCGGTGGTTCATACCATCTTCAACGAAAGAATATTATCTTGCCTCTCTTGTCGCCTTTGCTTTATGGAAAGAAGCGCCTGATACCATTGAACTGTTCAGAACACGAATAAATCATGCCTGGCATCAGAAAAAACAAAAGGACAAATATCGGAGTGATGGTAAAAAGGCCATTAATATACATATAAGAAGCAATGTGAAAGAAATGCTTGATGAGCTCAGAACTGTTTACGGTCTGAGAACAGGAGAGTTTTTTGAAATGCTGATTACAGAGAAATATCTTGAACACAAGCGAAGGAAGTAATTCATTACCTGTTACATTCTAAATAATCTCAGACAGATATTATCTCCGTGAATCCCCCGCCACCTTTCCGGTGCGCGGGGTTTTGTCTTTTTTCACCGGGAATACATGTATGAATCCGTCTGATGCCATTGAGGCAATTGAAAAACCGCTCTCCTCCCTGCCTTACTCACTTTCCCGTCACATCCTGGAACATCTGCGCAAACTCACCAGTCACGAACCCGTGATTGGCATTATGGGTAAAAGCGGGGCCGGTAAATCTTCACTCTGTAATGCACTGTTTCAGGGGGAGGTCACACCGGTCAGTGATGTTCACGCCGGCACCCGGGAAGTGCAGCGCTTCCGTCTGAGTGGTCACGGTCACAGCATGGTTATCACTGACCTGCCCGGGGTGGGCGAGAGCCGGGACAGGGATGCAGAGTATGAAGCCCTGTACCGTGACATTCTGCCTGAACTGGACCTGGTGCTGTGGCTGATTAAAGCCGATGACCGGGCCCTGTCTGTGGATGAGTATTTCTGGCGACACATCCTGCAGTGCGGACATCAGCAGGTGCTGTTTGTGGTGACGCAGGCTGACAAAACGGAACCCTGCCATGAATGGGATATGGCAGGTATTCAGCCTTCTCCCGCACAGGAACAGAACATTCGTGAGAAAACGGAGGCGGTATTCCGTCTGTTCCGGCCCGTACATCCGGTTGTTGCCGTATCGGCCCGCACCGGCTGGGAACTGGATACGCTGGTCAGTGCGCTCATGACAGCGCTTCCCGACCATGCCGCCAGCCCCCTGATGACCCGACTGCAGGACGAGCTGCGCACGGAGTCTGTCCGCTCTCAGGCCCGTGAACAGTTTACCGGTGCGGTGGACCGGATATTTGACACAGCGGAGAGCGTCTGTGTTGCCTCTGTTGTCCGTACGGCCCTGCGCGCTGTTCGTGACACCGTGGTCTCTGTTGCCCGCGCGGTATGGAACTGGATCTTCTTCTGAACCTGTTGTGGATGATGTCCTCCCTGCCTCTGAGTCTGCTCACAAAAGCGCTGTTTTCGTTACTGTCTCTCTTGTCCGTGCAATAGCCTGATAATAGAATAAAACGATCGATACCTATTTTATCGATCGTTTATATCGATCGTCATGCTAATAATAACTCCTGTTAGCAACGTGCGCAGATACACACAGACATGAGATTCAGGGAACAACAGAGCCACACGTCAGAAACTTCCGTCAGCCGGACCTCCGGCACTGTAACCCTTTACCTGCCGGTATCCACATCTGTGGATACCGGCTTTTTTATTCACCCTCACTCTGATTAAGGAAATGCTGATGAAACGACATCTGAATACCTGCTACAGGCTGGTATGGAATCACATTACGGGCGCTTTCGTGGTTGCCTCCGAACTGGCCCGCGCACGGGGTAAACGTGGCGGTGTGGCGGTTGCACTGTCTCTTGCCGCAGTCACGTCACTCCCGGTGCTGGCTGCTGACATCGTTGTGCACCCGGGTGAAACAGTGAATGGCGGAACACTGGTAAACCATGACAACCAGTTTGTATCCGGAACAGCTGATGGCGTGACTGTCAGTACCGGGCTTGAGCTGGGGCCGGACTCTGATGACAACACCGGCGGTCAGCAGATAGCCCGGGGTGGCACTGCCAGAAACACCACGGTCACCGCAAACGGTCTGCAGGATGTCATGGCAGGTGGCAGTGCCACGGATACGGTTATCAGTGCCGGTGGAGGACAGAATCTGCGCGGGCAGGCTTACGGTACTGTCCTTAACGGTGGTGAACAATGGATACATGCAGGCGGCAGTGCATCCGGAACGGTGATTAACCAGTCTGGCTACCAGACCATTAAACATGGCGGGCAGGCAACCGGAACCATCGTCAACACCGGTGCAGAAGGTGGTCCGGAGTCTGAAAATGTGTCCAGCGGTCAGATGGTCGGAGGGACGGCTGAATCCACCACCATCAACAAAAATGGCCGGCAGGTTATCTGGTCTTCGGGGATGGCACGGGACACCCTCATTTACGCCGGCGGTGACCAGACGGTACACGGCGAGGCACATAACACCCGGCTGGAGGGAGGAAACCAGTATGTGCACAAATACGGACTTGCGCTGAACACGGTAATTAACGAGGGGGGCTGGCAGGTGATTAAGGAAGGAGGAACTACCGCGCATACCACCATCAACCAGAAAGGAAAGCTGCAGGTGAATGCCGGCGGTAAAGCGTCTGATGTCACCCAGAACACGGGAGGTGCACTGGTTACCAGCACAGCTGCAACCGTCACCGGCACAAACCGCCTGGGAGCATTCTCCGTTGTGGCGGGTAAGGCTGATAATGTCGTACTGGAAAATGGCGGACGTCTGGATGTGCTGAGCGGACACACAGCCACTAATACCCGTGTGGATGATGGCGGAACGCTGGATGTCCGCAACGGTGGTGCCGCCACCACCGTATCCATGGGGAATGGCGGTGTACTGCTGGCCGATTCCGGGGCCGCTGTCAGTGGTACCCGGAGCGACGGAACGGCATTCCGTATCGGGGGCGGTCAGGCGGATGCCCTGATGCTGGAAAAAGGCAGTTCATTCACGCTGAACGCCGGTGATACGGCCACGGATACCACGGTAAATGGCGGACTGTTCACTGCCAGAGGGGGCTCGCTGGCGGGCACCACCACGCTGAATAACGGTGCCACGCTTACTCTTTCCGGGAAAACGGTGAATAACGATACCCTGACCATCCGTGAAGGTGATGCACTCCTGCAGGGAGGCGCTCTTACCGGTAACGGCAGGGTGGAAAAATCAGGAAGTGGCACACTCACTGTCAGCAACACCACACTCACCCAGAAAACCGTCAACCTGAATGAAGGCACGCTGACGCTGAACGACAGTACCGTCACCACGGATGTCATCGCTCAGCGCGGCACGGCCCTGAAGCTGACCGGCAGCACAGTGCTGAACGGTGCCATTGACCCCACGAATGTCACCCTGACATCCGGTGCCACCTGGAATATCCCTGATAACGCCACGGTGCAGTCGGTGGTGGATGACCTCAGCCATGCCGGACAGATTCATTTCACCTCCACCCGCACAGGGAAGTTCGTACCGGCAACCCTGCAGGTGAAAAACCTGAACGGGCAGAATGGCACCATCAGCCTCCGTGTACGCCCGGATATGGCGCAGAACAATGCTGACAGACTGGTCATTGACGGTGGCAGGGCAACCGGAAAAACCATCCTGAATCTGGTGAACGCCGGCAACAGTGGTACGGGGCTGGCGACCACCGGTAAGGGTATTCAGGTGGTTGAGGCCATTAACGGTGCCACCACGGAGGAAGGGGCTTTTGTCCAGGGGAATATGCTGCAGGCCGGGGCCTTTAACTACACCCTCAACCGGGACAGTGATGAGAGCTGGTATCTGCGCAGTGAAGAACGTTATCGTGCTGAAGTCCCCCTGTACGCCTCCATGCTGACACAGGCAATGGACTATGACCGGATTCTGGCAGGCTCACGCAGCCATCAGACCGGTGTAAACGGTGAAAATAACAGCGTCCGTCTCAGCATTCAGGGCGGCCATCTCGGTCACGATAACAACGGCGGTATTGCCCGTGGGGCCACGCCGGAAAGCAGCGGCAGCTATGGCTTCGTCCGTCTGGAGGGTGACCTGCTCAGAACAGAGGTCGCCGGTATGTCACTGACGACAGGAGTGTATGGTGCTGCAGGCCATTCTTCCGTTGATGTTAAGGATGATGACGGCTCCCGCGCCGGCACGGTCCGGGATGATGCCGGCAGCCTGGGCGGATATATGAACCTGACACACACCTCCTCCGGCCTGTGGGCTGACATTGTGGCACAGGGAACCCGCCACAGTATGAAAGCGTCATCGGGCAATAACGACTTCCGCGCACGGGGCTGGGGCTGGCTGGGCTCACTGGAAACCGGTCTGCCCTTCAGTATCACTGACAACCTGATGCTGGAGCCACGGCTGCAGTACACCTGGCAGGGGCTTTCGCTGGATGACGGTAAGGACAACGCCGGTTATGTGAAGTTCGGGCATGGCAGTGCACAACATGTACGTGCCGGTTTCCGTCTGGGCTGCCACAACGATATGACCTTTGGTGAAGGCACCTCATCCCGTGACACCCTGCGCGACAGTGCAAAACACAGTGTGAGTAAACTACCGGTGAACTGGTGGGTACAGCCTTCCGTTATCCGCACCTTCAGCTCCCGGGGTGATATGCGTGTGGGGACCTCCACCGCAGGCAGCGGGATGACGTTCTCTCCCTCACAGAATGGCACTTCACTGGATCTGCAGGCCGGACTGGAAGCCCGTGTCCGGGAAAATATCACCCTGGGCGTTCAGGCCGGTTATGCCCACAGCATCAACGGCAGCAGCGCTGAAGGTTATAACAGTCAGGCCACACTGAATGTAACCTTCTGATAATTCTGCATTGCCTCTCTGTGGTCCCGGTCATGATGACCGGGACCCGGACGGGGGAAAACGTTTCAGTGCCACATTCACTGGCATTCACAATAACATGATATTCATCACGGAGTGACTATGTTACAGATAGTCGGCGCGCTGATTCTGCTGATCGCAGGATTTGCCATTCTTCGCCTTTTGTTCAGAGCATTAACCAGCACAGCGTCTGCGCTGGCAGGGTTCATATTGCTGTGTCTGTTCGGTCCGGCTTTACTGGCTGGCTATATCACTGAACGCATAACCCGGTTATTCCATATTCGCTGGCTGGCAGGCGTATTTCTGACGATTGCCGGAATGATCATCAGCTTCATGTGGGGACTTGATGGTAAACATATCGCACTGGAGGCTCATACTTTTGACTCTGTAAAATTTATTCTGACCACCGCTCTCGCCGCTGGTCTGCTGGCTCTTCCCGTGCAGATAAGAACCATTCAGCAGAACGGGCTCACACCTGAAGATATCAGCAAGGAAATTAACGGGTATTACTGCTGTTTTTATACTGCTTTTTTCCTTATGGCGTGTTCTGCATACGCACCATTGATCGCATTGCAGTTCGATATTTCACCCTCACTGATGTGGTGGGGCGGGTTGTTGTACTGGCTGGCTGCATTAGTGACGCTGCTATGGGCGGCCAGCCAGATCCAGGCGCTGAAAAGACTGACCAGTGCCATCAGCCAGACACTGGAAGAACAACCGGTGCTCAACAGTAAATCGTGGCTGAGCAGTTTGCAAAACGATTACAGCCTTCCTGAAACGCTGACGGAGCGCATCTGGCTGACACTCATTTCACAACGGATTTCCCGGGGAGAACTGAGGGAATTTGAACTGGCAGACGGAAACTGGTTACTGAACAATGCCTGGTATGAAAGAAACATGGCAGGGTTTAACGAACAGTTGAAAGAGAACCTGTCATTCACACCTGATGAACTGAAAACGC
>OJJG01000197.1_pt1 | contig 9285 bp, 5 predicted proteins | sample 1596291 | NCBI WGS metagenome assembly OJJG01 (sample SAMEA4350149, study PRJEB24818) | metagenome | biome: human; feature: gut; material: faeces | place: Denmark | collected 2013-09 | reverse complement strand
ATAGTTTTTACGAGGTTCTTTTCGCCAGTCCTGTAATTCCATACTTAGATGTCCGTCTATATCAGATGGGCGTCTAAGTTACCAATTTTCGTCTGATGGCTACATACGGCGGTCAGTTTACGCTTACACTCTTTCCCGTTGTCAGTGATGATCGGTTGATACCAACAGGGAACAAACGGGCTGCACGGCAGAAGAAGAGCCTGACGATATCACTGTTAAGCGACGGTACGGCCAATGCCAGAGCGTAGTTGCTGTGTTCGTTGATCATGGTAATGACATAACGGCGCAGCTCGCCCATTCTGAGCTCAATAGCATCCATGCCAATGAGATCACCGGTCTTTACCGGGCGATAGTGCTTTGGTCTGCGGGGCTTTGTGGAGATTTTTTTAATGGCTGGTTTTTTCCTCGGGGACCGAGTCGCACCGGTATTAACGCATTTTATCGTGTGCCGCTGCGATTATTCTTCCGATGGTGGAGACGCTCGTACAGGGCAGATGGCGCTATTCACACCACGGCTTCAGACGAATAAAAATCTGTTCTTTCCCGAGGTTGGGAAGCTCTTTTCTCAGTCGTCGTATTTCTTTCAGGATTTCGGGATGCCATTGCTTTGTGCGACGTACCAGTGGACCTTTGCTGCGTGGGATAAGCGCTTCCGGGCCTCCAGTATTAAGTAACCGACGCCACCAGTACAGAGTTCGAGTGGATACGCCAAAAGCTTCTGCAACTGCATTGATTCCATGTTTCTCCCAGAAGTGCAGTGCTTTCATTCTTAATTTGGCAATCTCAGGCAACAGAGTGTTTCATCGCATAGATGGTTACACGATAATACCCAAAATACCCGACGCCGACATGTTGCATCAACATAGCAATCACCCCTTACTTATCCTGAGGCAATTGCAATATCTCTGTGAACTTACACAGCTATGTCTAACCTTCATTTGATGCAGGATTGAACATATCAAAATCAGGCAATTATACAAATCTATGTACAGGCTCGATAATCGAGTAGGAGGCGGGGTCACTCCCGACGTCCTCTCACACCACCGTACATGCGGCTCCGCATACGGCGGTTCATGTTAACACTGGAACTGCCTCTGCTGTTCCAGCAGTGATATCAGACCCTGCCTGCTGAACCACGCATTCTTTATCGCCTGATTCATATGGCTTGACCCTGAGTTCCACCATGGCCCGTGGTTGTTGTACGCTGAGATCATCGCCCTGTCCTTACTCAGCCCCGCTCGTTGCAGGTTCTTCGTCCGGGTTCCCGGCCTCTTCCACTGCCGCCACAACAGGCACCGCAGTTTCCGTTTGATCCAGCCGTCCAGCTCTTCCAGCACTCCTCTGACTTCCGTCAGCCTGAAGTAGCTTATCCATCCACGCAGCACTGGCGTCAGGGCATTGATTGTCGCTTTCACTGATTTACTCCGGTTTCCCGTGGTCAGACTGCGGACTTTCTCCTTCAGCCTGTTCACGCTCGTCAAGGCTATTTTCAGCTTCGCCTGTTTGTGCCATGTCACACTGTACCCGAGGAACTTCCGCTCCCACGGGCGCGCCACCGCGCTCTTCTTCTCATGCACCTTCAGTTTCAGTTTGTTCTCCACGAACGCCCTGATGTTCTTCAGCAGATGGTCGCCCGCTTTCCGGCTACTTACGTAGATGTTGCAGTCGTCTGCGTAGCGGCAGAAGCTGTGTCCACGACGCTCCAGTTCTTTATCCAGTTCATCCAGCAGGATGTTCGACAGTAACGGCGACAGCGGGCCGCCCTGCGGCATGCCCTCCTGCCGTTTCTCCCTTTGCCCGTCCCGGACTATTTCCGCTTTCAGGTAGCAGCGTATCAGTATCAGCACCCGCCTGTCCTTTATCGTTCTGGCCAGACGCGTCATCAGGAGTCTGTGATCCACCCGGTCAAAGAACTTCTCCAGATCCATATCCACCACCCACCGTTTGCCGCCCCGTATGTAACGCTGTGCCTGTTGCACCGCCTGCCATGCGTTGCGCCCCGGCCGGAAGCCGTAGCTGGAGTCTGAGAAGCTTTTGTCCACGATGGCGCTTAACTGCTGCGCTATCGCCTGCTGGATAAGCCTGTCCACCACCATCGGGATGCCTAAGGTTCTCACGCCGCCATCCGGCTTCGGGATATCCATCCGGCGTATTGCCCGCGGCTGGTAGTTTCCGTCAATCAATGCCTGCCTGACGCTGCGCCAGTTCTTCTTCAGCCACGGTTTCAACTCCGCCACGCTGAGGTTATCCACCCCCGCCGCGCCTTTGTTTTCCACCACGCGCTGATAAGCCAGCATCAGTTTTTCTCTCGTTATCACCGCTTCCATCGTCAGCGGCACTTCCGCTTTCGTTTGCCCACCCGCCGCCGTGCTGATTTCAGCGCCATCATGCAGCCCTGACGGATACCGTCCGTCTCCTCTGCCGCTGGCCGCAGTTGCCTGCGCTTGTGCTTCATTAATCATCATCGGGTTCGGATGTCCTAATCACGGTTAATCATGTTCGGCCCTTCATGCTGCCGGTTTTGCAGCACTACTACAGCGTCGGCTGACTTCTGCCGCCCCATCCTGGCGCCTTACGGCGCCGGGAGCACACTGGCAGGGCGACAGATCTCCCGGGGTAATTCACGCGACTTTCCTGCTTATGCCTGTCGGCTTTACGTCACAGCGTTTCGTGTGAGTATCGGGCTTTGGTGATTTGTGCCCCCTTACCCTGCTGCGCCGCCTTAACCGCTTCCTGTCCGTCAGGCCAGCATTTTGCATCCGGCTTCCTTCAGATTTCACCTCGCGATGAACACCCTTGCCTTCCTCTAACACTTCCCCTCACCGGGTGTGTGGAGGACTTTCACCTCTAGTCGTTCTTCAGCCACCACAACTGAAGAACAGCGCCAGTCACGGCGCGCACAATGAAAAAGGGATGATGATTCTCATCCCTTTTTATGCTGAATTAATTACTCCAAGTGGTCAAGTTGAATGTCGTTTGATAAACTCCAGGCGTTAACGTCTGATTTCCATTTAGTTTAATCGTCGTTTCCGTTCATATGGAGCACAAGGGATATTGAAGAAACATTCATTTTATGGTGTTTTTTTAATCTTTTTAGGTTTTTAATTCCTATCGCTCGAGGTCGGTGACCGCCTGGACGGTCACTTCTGAGAAAAGGCATTTACACAGAATCTTAAACAGGCTCACGGAGTTCTTTCAGAAAAAGGCCTGCCGGATGGCAGGCCTATCCCATTCGTCAGAAAACATAACGGAAGTTGGCGTTTATCGCATTATCCACATTATATTTCCCGAACGCTGATTTCTCCAGCTCCAGTCCCAAACGCATATTATCCTTAATTTCCGCATTCATCCCTACCGTCATCAGCATCCTGCTATCTTTTTCACCTTCGAAACGTTTCTCTCCGGAAGCATCCTGCAGAACCGTTTCTCCGTTCGCCAACAGGTCGAACTGATAACCCAGCCCGGCTCGAGCTGTGATTTTCCAGTCGTCTCCGGAGAAGGCTCTTCCCACGTCAACACCAGTACGGCCAATCAGTGGGTTATAATCCTTGTCTTTCATGCTCAGAGCCATTCCCCGGTCTTCCCAGCTAAAAGCTTTTCCTGATACAGAACCGTAAACCAGCTCTATCTGTGGCTCCACCCAAGACTCTTTCGTCAGGTGGTAACGATAACCAACTTCAGCACCGGCATACCAGGAATGAGAGCTGTAGTCTTTTGTTCCCAGTGAGGCAAAATTCGCCGTGTGCTGATTATCATGATGGAGATATTTACCAATCAGGTCAAAATAAGCTCCGGAATTAAAGAGTGCAGAGGCATACAGACCGCCACCCACGGATTTGGTTTTTCCACTGAATGCGTGGCTGCTTGCATTGCTGTCCGTATAGGTCAGCAATGCCCCCGTAAATAAATCCACACCGTCCAGCTCATGCTTTCTGTCGACACCAATCTGAACGTGAGTGTAGTTATCGCTGTAGTCACCATCTGCCGAACCGGTACCATTCATTATGCGTGCCCAGACACCGGCATCCCCCTGAGTATCCCGCAGGTCACCCATACGTTTGTTCAGGTTATTGACCTCTGTAAGGAAGGACTTATAACCTGATGCCATAAAGTCTTTTGCGGCTTTCGAGGCTCCGGCATCAGCGGTAGTCTGATATCCTGTCAGCACCCATTTTGTGGCATCATCCGTTTTTTCCGTGCTGATTACTGGCGTAACGTTACTGAAACCAATCTGCTGCGTACCGGCAGTGAACGTTTTCTCATCACTCCCTTTCGGTGCGGTAATTAACGTCACGCTCATTTCACTGGCTGGTTTGTTTAAAAAGTCAACCAGGACGCTATTATTACTGCCTGACAGTTTGTCTGTGACATTCAACTGGTCAGCCCAGCTGTTGTTGGTATGCATCAGGAACGTGGTATTATCTGCAGAAAGCTCTTTTACTTGTAAAGTGGCAAAGTGTTTCCCGTCCCCCAGTTCAATTCGCGAGCCCTTAGCCTTCAGTGTACCGGCCTCTGATTTTCCGTCAGAGTACCACAGAGCATTGATCATATTTACCGTACTCTGTGCCCCCGTAATACTGCCTCTCAAAACAGCGTTATATCCCTTCATTAAGGAGCTGAATAACGGAGAGTCCGTCTTCCCTGCATCAGCATCACTGTCTCCCAGATTAATGGTTGCCGCAGTGGTTCCTGCATGAATATCCGAACTCAGATAGCCCATATTTTTAACAGAAAAGCTGGCCTTATCTTCGAGGTTAATCCCTTCTGTTGTAGAAATTACGGGTGAGTAATACCCCTGTTTCTGCGCAGAAGGCATCCCCGTCAGGGTCAGAGAAGCATTTTCTTTTACATCCACAGCCCCGGTGCTGAAAATACCGCTCTGAGCCGTAAGTTTTGCTCCTTTTCCGAGGGTCAGGCTGCTGTTGACAAAGCTGCCAACACGGTCAAAAACAGCATTCTGAGAGGTCACACTCACGGTGCTATCATAAGCCTCAATACCACCGGTGAATCTCTCCATGATTTGCAGGGATGATTTATTTTCCAGCGTAACATTTCCGCTGTAATCACTCTGGTCACCAACTGTGGTTGCAGTGGCACTCCCTTCAACAGAGGAGACCGCATTACCGGTTCCGTCACTCCTGTCAGTAAAGACACGGCTACTTCCCAGAATGACTGTACTTCCATTCGTGGCGTTAATATCTCCCTGCATCTTGCCGTTTCTGGACAGATGGAATGTTGCCGCATCGAGTTTCAGTTTTTCCAGCGTAAACTGACGGGTTTCCCAGTCACTCTGGCTGGAAGAAGTCGTCGTTCCAGCATGAATAACTGGATGACCCTGGAATATCAGCGTGCCGGACTTCTTGGTTATCGAACCTTCTGGCAGGTTAACTGAACCATCAAGAGCCAGTACATCCTTACCTGAGAGCTGCGGAATATTCACATCCATATTGCCGTTTAGTTGGCCGTGATACATATAAGGCTGGCTGCTGGCCTCAATTTTTTGTTGCTTCACAGTATCAATGGCTTTATTACGATCTTTTCCGACATTCTGCCAGACACTGCTGTTGTTCAGATCGGAGAAAAACGGGGAATATGAACTCGCTTTCAGGATGAAATATTGCTTGGTAGAACTGTCATAATATAGGTCTCCCGGCGCTCCTCTCCCCCCAAAAATACTGACAGTATTAACCGGTACATTGATGTCACTGGCTTTTAATGTCTGAAGGTTGAGTGTTACCGTTGATTTTTTCTCACTGTTATTGGTAATGATGGCCCCGTAGTCAGCCGCCTGAAGACGGGTAAAGGTCAGGTTATTACCATTCAGTTCCAGACGTCCTCCACGGTATCCCCACGAAATATTATCCGGATTAACTTGCTGTGAGTCAGAAAGCACAACTGTCGGACGACCGCTGGCAATACCAACAGAGCTGAAAGCCTGTACCTTTCCGTCAGCATCCGCCTGCTGGTTGAGAATAACGGTACCGTCCCCCACCTTGAGTCCGCCTGCATTCACACCGGTCCCGTTTACTGTCAGGGTACCTTCGCCAGTTTTATGCAGGTTATCACCGGCAACTCCGTTCACCTGCCACAGAACGTGGGTTCCTTTATCGGTGATAATCCCGCCCCCCATCCATGTCTGGCCGTTCAGGGCGGACACCCTGTAATCGCCGGCAAACTGCAGATACCCAGCTCCCTGATTAACGGAATTCTGCAGAACGACCTCGCCATTATTGCCGGTGAACAGGAGGTTTTTTCCTGCGTTCAGATCATTTCCTTTCTTTCCATGCATATCCCAAGTCGTGTTTCCCTGAGTCAGTGTGCCGGTGCCATTAGCCGCATCATATTTCCACTGCAGTACTCCCTCACCAGAGGTGTAGGCTATAGTTTTGTCAAAATCATTTTGCGGTTGCTGACCAAGGAAATCCTGAGTGGTGACGACCCAGTTATTTCCATAGTTAGTTCCTGAGGAAAGCACGCCAATCAGTACCCATTTTTTTTGCAGGGAATCATAAGCAAACAGGGGGGAGCCGCTGTCCCCCATATTCAGATAATTAGCCAGAGGTCCATTCGCGGGATTAAAAATGTCACCGGTCTGAGCTGTAATCATCTGTCCGTTGTTATAGGAGTTCAGCGCGCTGACGGTTCCCCCAACAAGAAATCCGCCATTGGTATACACTTGGGTACGATTACCATTTTTGTCTTTGACGTACTGCATCCCCCCCCCAAGGCGATAGAATGCAGTAAAGCGTCCGCCGGCCTGATAGGCACCGCTCACAGCCCCGATGTCAGACACTTCTGCCGGCGCCACCTCTGTCACCAGTTTACTCAGGCGGCGGGTTTTAATATCAAGACCGCTATTATTATTTGTACCAACCGCAGTATAGGTGTTTTTGGCGTATCCGAAGCTCATCGTGTCAGAACCGCTGACATGTTTGGCGGTAACCACATACTGAGGGGAGTAAAGTGTATGGTTTCCCGGAGGCAGGCTACCGGTAGTAATAGTGGCACTACTGAAATCAGCCATCGGGGCTTTATCAAGTTTACCGACCAGATTGCCCTGCTTGTCGTAAATGGAAATATTCGTGGTCCCCGGTGTAAACTGACCTTTATTCTCGGCAAAGTCGCGGAATATCTGATAAGGGATCTCTGCACTGACCGTTGCTGACAGAGCTGGCCATGCCGAAGAAAGTGATAAAGCTGCAACAGATGTAAGAATAACCCGACGTGAAAGTCTGCGATGGCTTTTGCAGGTAACCCTGCGGGCCAGTTCGGAGACAGCAATCAGGCTTTTGGTTATATGGCAATACTTAAGATAATATATTTTGTTCATATAGAAACATCAACCTAATTTTGACAAAGATTAATTACATAGGATGTGGATGGAGCAGTCCGAGATTCTACTAATATCAATTACTAAGCATCTGTTTTTTAGTTGGTGTAATATAATTTTTATTAAGGTAAGCGGAAAAACAACCAAAAAAAACGCAAGATGTTATTTTTTTATCATTTTGAGCTAGTTTGGCTGGGGGGATGCTCTTCTCTTAAGCTTCTTGCTCAACTTTAAAAATAGTTATGCCAGTTCGGTATCGATAAGGGGCAGTTTGGATATCGAAAATTATTGTACGTTAAGGCTGCTTTTTAACCCGTAGTTGGTTCTCTATAAAGTGCCTGAATACGGTAAATCTGCGAAGTACTGTAGCCCGTTGCATCTGCTGTTTCTCTAATGCTGAGTTTTTACTTGTCTGTAGTACAAACTTTCTGATGTAGTTCCAGCTCGGCATGTTTTCCCCGGTATTTACCCAACGTATGAGCTCGTTCAATTCCCTGTTTTTGGCGTTGGCGACGATTCAGTCAGTCCTTATGCGACATCGCGGACATCAGGTCTATAAGCATATTATTTATTGCAGTTATCACTGTGCGGGTAATCGGATCTGATTGTGAAGGATCTCTATCTGACAGGGCTTGCCATGATGTTGGAACATCCAGACTGACAATTCGCAATTCATGTTGTTCAATTTGCTTTTTCAGCGTTATCCGGTCGTTGTTGCTAAAACGAGTCAGGCGGTCTATCTGCTCAACCAGTAAAATATCATTACGGTGACTGTCCATCGGTAATCGCTCCAGTTCCAGACGGTCAAGTCTTGTACCGCTTATGTTCTCCCGATCATAATTGGCAATTTTATGCCTCCGTTCCTGGACGAACTGTTCCAGTATCTCTTTTGCCCGATCTGCAAACTGATCTTATGTTAACGCCCTTAAATAAGCTCTGATGAATATATTCTATCGCATATAGGTTATGTTATTAATTGTATGAGGTCACATTTTATATCTCGCATCAGGGTGTACCCTTATGCAATAACTTTTTAATCAAAAATAACGTACTGAATAATTAACAAGGAGAACTATATGGCAAGGAGGCAGATTCTTTCTCTATCGGAAAGAGAATCATTACTGGCATTGCCAGACGATGAGTTAACACTGACTTGAATGACGTATTTCAGTGCGCAGGGTCTGGCAATTATCAATGCTCACCGTAAACCTGCTGCCGGTTTGGTTTTGCCGTTCTTCTCTGTTATCTGAAAAGTATTGGGGTGCCCCGGATAAAAAATCATCCCCACCCGCAAAATTGCTAAAAACCATTGGCGCTCGACTTAAGTTATCAGCAAAACTTTGGCAGGAATACGTTTCCGATCGGATTGAACCGCCCCGGTTTTCCTGGAGAGTGTTTTATCTGTGAACTCAGGCTGCCAGATCATCGTTTCCAATGGATGGAAGCATAATAAGCTTTTTCTGCTTCTGCCGGAGGAGTATGACTCAGCCTTTCCAGCAATCGTCGATTGTTATACCAGTCCACCCACGTGAGTGTGGCCAGTTCCACTTCTGCACGGTTTTTCCAGCGCTTACGATGTATTCCCTCCGCTTTGTAAAGACCATTGAGGCTCTCCGCCATCGCGTTGTCATACGAGTCGCCTGTACTCCCTGTTGATGCCAGCAGTTTTGCTTCTTTTAGTCGCTCCGTATAGGCCAGTGACACATACTGAGAGCCTTTATCGCTGTGATGGATGGTGCCGGAAGGACGACGTGCCCACAACGACTGCTCCAGCGCATCCAGCACGAATGTCGTTTCCATGGACGATGAGACCCGCCATCCCACGATATATCCGGCAAACACATCAATGATGAACGCCACATAGACGAAGCCCTGCCATGTGCTGAGTAGAGTAAGAGGCAGGGCGTAGTCGGACTATTTCCCTGCCTCTCCTCCCCGAACCGGACGTGCACCTT
>OJJG01000196.1_pt1 | contig 9293 bp, 5 predicted proteins | sample 1596291 | NCBI WGS metagenome assembly OJJG01 (sample SAMEA4350149, study PRJEB24818) | metagenome | biome: human; feature: gut; material: faeces | place: Denmark | collected 2013-09 | reverse complement strand
CCGATAACAACCAGCTAATCCCCGAAAAGAAAATGCTCAACCTGGCGGATGAAGTCGGCAAAGTGTTCGATTTTTTCGAGGCGTTAGCGGAAGATCGCGGCGTGGAGTTGCGGTTTGTTGGCGACAAATGTCAGGTTGCGGGCGATCCGCTGATGCTGCGTCGGGCGTTAAGCAACCTGCTTTCTAATGCCCTGCGTTATACGCCACCCAGTGAGGCTATTGTAGTGCGCTGCCAGACGGTCAATCATCAGGTGCAAGTTTCCGTCGAAAACCCCGGTACGCCCATTGCGCCCGAGCACTTACCGCGATTGTTTGACCGTTTCTATCGCGTTGACCCTTCCCGCCAGCGAAAAGGTGAAGGTAGCGGTATTGGGCTGGCGATAGTGAAATCGATTGTTGTCGCGCATAAAGGCACGGTTGCGGTAACGTCAGATGCGCGGGGGACAAGGTTTGTGATTATGCTGCCGGAGAGAGAGTGATTATTAAGTTCAAATTCAGGGCGTGGTGCATCACCTCCTGGTATTGTTGATCAACAAATTAGAGAAAAACTTATTAAACATATGAAATATCGAAGGCTTTTATTTTTCAAAGTTTCACGAGATGTTTGTATATGAAACTTAGTTAAATCTGTGTTTCTTCCAATTGTAGATCACAATGCCCTTTCTAAATTTTCATCGTTATAAACAAGCCATCTATCATATAAAGCAATGAATAATTTAATCGCGATTAATCATCATTAATTGTTATATTATTCACTCAATCTATTTATCAAGTGAATTTGATAAATTCCTAATTTAAAATATCCACTATTGAGCCAGTATTTAACAACGTTAAGATGTGCAATGTGCAGATCATGTTATCAGGGTGGAGCGGTAGCATATATTTCTTATGCAATCATTCATTTTAATAATGTTAATTGGATTATTTATTGCTGTGAATAAAAATATATTATGAATATTGGTTTAACTTTGCGTTTTTGTTACTCGTTGTGATATGCGTACCTGTCCTGAATAACGCCAAGAAACAAGAGGTTGAGCTTGTGATTATTTTTTTGACTGAACAGACACCCGTTTCTGTTAAGTAATATTTAAACAAAATTCTCACATAACCATAGCATTTTCTGTTCCTTCCCTAATAACGTCTGAAGTCGTCCCGCTTATCACATTATCCGCAGTTGTACGGTACGGATCATTATTCATTTTACTGGAGGTTGCTATGTCAACCGGATTACGTTTCACACTGGAAGTGGACGGCCTGCCGCCGGATGCTTTTGCGGTGGTTTCCTTTCATCTGAACCAGTCACTCTCTTCGCTCTTTTCCCTCGATCTCTCCCTGGTCAGCCAGCAGTTTCTCTCCCTTGAATTTGCGCAGGTGCTGGACAAAATGGCCTACCTGACGATATGGCAGGGCGATGAAGTACAGCGCCGGGTGAAAGGCGTGGTGACCTGGTTTGAACTCGGGGAGAACGACAAAAACCAGATGCTGTACAGCATGAAGGTGCACCCGCCGCTGTGGCGTGCCGGTCTGCGCCAGAACTTCCGTATCTTCCAGAACGAGGACATCAAAAGCATCCTCGGCACGATGTTGCAGGAAAACGGGGTGACCGAATGGAGTCCGCTGTTCAGCGAGCCGCATCCTTCCCGTGAGTTTTGTGTCCAGTACGGTGAGACTGATTACGATTTTCTGTGCCGGATGGCGGCGGAGGAAGGCATCTTCTTTTATGAGGAGCATGCTTACAAAAGTACCGACCAGAGCCTGGTGCTGTGCGACACAGTCCGCCATCTGCCCGAATCTTTTGAAATCCCATGGAACCCGAACACCCGTACCGAGGTGAGCACCCTCTGCATCAGCCAGTTCCGCTACAGCGCACAAATCCGCCCTTCTTCCGTGGTGACCAAAGACTACACCTTTAAACGCCCCGGCTGGGCCGGACGTTTTGAACAGGAAGGCCAGCACCAGGACTACCAGCGCACGCAGTATGAAGTGTATGACTACCCCGGACGTTTCAAGAGCGCCCACGGGCAGAACTTTGCCCGCTGGCAGATGGACGGCTGGCGAAACAACGCAGAAACCGCGCGGGGAATGAGCCGCTCGCCGGAGATATGGCCGGGACGGCGAATTGTGCTGACGGGGCATCCGCAGGCGAACCTGAACCGGGAATGGCAGGTGGTGGCAAGTGAACTGCACGGCGAACAGCCACAGGCGGTGCCAGGACGGCAGGGAGCGGGGACGGCGCTGGAGAACCATTTTGCGGTGATCCCGGCAGACAGAACATGGCGACCACAGCCGTTGCTGAAACCGCTGGTCGACGGCCCGCAGAGCGCTGTCGTGACAGGACCGGCAGGCGAGGAAATCTTCTGCGACGAACATGGTCGCGTGCGGGTGAAGTTCAACTGGGACCGTTATAACCCGGCAGACCAAGACAGTTCGTGCTGGATCCGTGTGGCACAGGCGTGGGCAGGCACCGGTTTTGGCCACCTGGCGATACCGCGTGTGGGTCAGGAGGTGATTGTAGACTTCCTCAACGGCGATCCGGACCAGCCGATCATTATGGGGCGCACCTACCACCAGGAAAACCGCACCCCCGGCAGCCTGCCGGGAACAAAGACGCAGATGACCATCCGCTCCAAAACGTACATGGGCAGCGGATTTAATGAGCTGAAGTTTGATGATGCGACAGGGAGAGAACAGGTCTACATCCACGCGCAGAAGAACATGGATACCGAAGTGCTCAACGACCGTACCACCACCGTAAAACACGATCACCGCGAAACCGTAAAAAATGACCAGACGGTCACGATCCAGGAAGGTAACCGCCTTCTTACGGTGGAAAAAGGCCACAAGATCACCGGAGTACTGAAAGGGTCTTTATCTGAGGATGTCTTTCAGGACAGAGGCACGATTGCCGGTTCGGTGCATGTTGACGCTGTAAACAATGGTGGCGAAGGCGACGGTATACAGGCTTATACGGCGATTAAGGAAATTTTGCTGGCTGTGGAGGAAAGCAAAATTGCGCTGACGCCGGATGGCATTCAGCTACAGGTCGGGGAATCGACGGTAATCAGGCTGTCGAAGGATGGCATCACCATCGTGGGCGGTTCTGTTTTCATCAACTGATTCACTCAGATTATCAGGGAGTATTTTATGCAGTTCACTTTTAATGAAGGCCACATTCAACTGCCGTCTCAATGGCAGGATCAGTCAATGCAGGTCCTGGTGTCCACAGATAACAGTGGCATCAACCTGGTCATTACCCGCGAAGCCGTTCCACAGGGAACCCTGACACCAGAGCTGTACCAGGAAACGCTGGCGCTGTACCAGGGCAAACTTGATGGGTACACCGAACATGCCTGCCGGGAAATCACTCTGGCAGAGGCCCCGGCCTGGCTGCTGGATTATTCCTGGAACGGTCCGGAAGATGAGGGGAATCAGGGGCGGATTAGCCAGATAGCCGTATTCCAGCGGCGTGGAGATACGCTGCTGACCTTCACTTTCAGCACCTCCTTATCCCTGAAGAACAGTCAAAAGACGATGCTGCTGGAGGTGATAAAGAGCTTCACCCCGTTGCCACCGGAGAATGACATCCAAAAGGACCAGCCGCGCTGACATAAACGAGGGATAACACATGAGTGAAGGACCAGGCGGGCCACAGGGAGCGACCGCAGGCGGTACGCTGGCAATGCGAATGCTGTCACAGCAGGCGATGGTCGCCAGCCAGATGAAACGGGCAGCCAACGACAAAGCCATTGCACAGATGCTGGCAGCAAAGAAGTCCGGCCCACCTGCCGCCAGGCTGGGCGATGAAATTCAGCATAAAAGTTTTCTGGGGGCACTGGCAGGGGCCGTGCTGGGGGCGATAGTGACCATCGCAGAAGGTTGCCTGATTATGGCCGCCTGCGCCACCGGCCCTTATGCGCTGGTTCTGGTGCCTGCGCTGATGTATGCCAGCTATAAGGCGAGTGATTATGTGGAGGAGAAACAGAACCAGCTTGAGTCATGGATAAACAGCTTTTGTGACACGGACGGCGCCATCAATACCGGTTCTGAAAATGTAAACATTAACGGAAAGCCCGCTGCCAGGGCCGCCGTCACCCTTCCCCCTCCTCCCCCACCTGGAGCAATACCTGAAGTCCCACAGGGGGAACCCTCATGGGGTGATATTGCCACTGACCTGCTTGAATCGGCAGCGGAAAAAGCAGTACCACTGGCGAAGGCCTGGGGGAACGCTGTTATCACCCTGACGGACAGCAATGCCGGTTTTATGGATCGCGTCAGCGCCGGCGCATCGCTTCTGTTTCCCGCCGGTCCGGTATTAATGGAGTTTGCCACCATGGTGGGCGGGCGTGGCGAAATCAAAAAAGAGGTGGATTTCCCGGAAGCCGGTGAGGACTCGGCGCTCTGCGACAAGGAGAACAAACCACCGAGGATAGCCCAGGGCAGCAGCAACGTCTTTATCAACAATCAGCCTGCCGCGCGCAAGGGCGACAAACTGGAGTGCAGCGCGGCAATCGTGGAAGGTTCGCCGGACGTCTTTATTGGGGGTGAGCAGGTCACCTATCTGGATATCCAGCCGGAGTTCCCGCCATGGCAGAGAATGATCCTGGGAGGAATAACGATAGCCAGCTATCTTCTGCCGCCAGCGGGACTGCTGGGAAAACTGAAGAATCTGGCGAGACTCGGCAAACTGGGAAACCTGCTGGGGAAAAGCGGGAAGCTGCTGGGCGCAAAGCTCGGCGCGTTGCTGGGGAAAACAGGTAAGTCGTTAAAAAGTATTGCCAATAAAGTCATCAGATGGGTAACAGATCCTGTCGATCCGGTAACCGGCGCATACTGCGACGAACGTACCGACTTCACCCTTGGCCAGACCCTCCCCCTCTCCTTCACCCGTTTCCACAGTTCTGTACTGCCACTGCATGGCCTGACGGGCGTGGGCTGGAGCGACTCCTGGAGCGAATACGCCTGGGTGCGTGAACAGGGAAACCGGGTGGATATCATCAGCCAGGGAGCCACGCTGAGATTTGCCTTCGACGGTGACAGTGATACGGCGGTTAACCCGTATCACGCCCAGTACATTCTGCGCCGCCGCGATGATTACCTGGAGCTGTTCGACAGGGATGCCCTGAGCAGCCGCTTCTTTTATGACGCCTTTCCGGGAATGCGCCTGCGCCACCCGGTGACTGACGATACCGACGATGACCGTCTGGCACACAGCCCCGCAGACCGGATGTACATGCTGGGCGGGATGAGCGACACCGCCAGCAACCGCATCACGTTTGAGCGCGACAGCCAGTACCGGATCACGGGTGTCAGTCACACCGACGGGATCCGGCTTAAACTGACGTACCATGCCAGCGGCTACCTGAAAGCCATTCACCGCACGGATAACGGCATACAGACGCTGGCGACCTACGAACAGGATGCGCGGGGGCGGCTGACCGAAGCGGATGCGCGGCTGGACTACCACCTGTTTTATGAGTACGACGCTGCGGACCGGATCATCCGCTGGTCCGATAACGACCAGACGTGGAGCCGTTTCACCTACGATGAACAGGGCCGGTGCGTGACCGTCACCGGGGCGGAGGGCTATTACAACGCCACGCTGGACTATGGTGACGGCTGCACCACCCTGACGGACGGCAAGGGCACTCACCGTTATTACTATGATCCTGACGGCAATATTCTGCGGGAAGCAGCGCCGGACGGCAGCACCACCACGTATGAATGGGATGAATTCCATCACCTGCTGGCCCGCCACTCCCCTGCCGGGCGGGTGGAGAAGTTTGAATACAACGCCGCACACGGTCAGTTAAGCCGTTATACGGCGGCAGACAGCGCGGTGTGGCAGTACCGCTATGATGAGCGCGGCCTGCTCAGCAACATCACCGACCCAGCCGGGCAGACGTGGACACAGCAGTGTGATGAACGCGGCCTGCCGGTAAGCCTGGTGTCGCCACAGGGCGAAGAGACCCGGCTGGCGTACACGCCGCAGGGGCTGCTGTCGGGGATATTCCGCCAGGATGAACGGCGTCTGGGCATAGAGTACGACCACCACAACCGGCCGGAAACACTCACCGACGTGATGGGCCGTGAACACCACACCGAATACAGTGGTCACGACCTGCCGGTGAAGATGCGCGGCCCCGGCGGTCAGTCAGTGCGGTTACAGTGGCAGCAGCACCATAAACTGAGCGGCATTGAACGTGCTGGAACCGGTGCGGAAGGATTTCGCTATGACCGCCACGGCAACCTGCTGGCCTGGACGGACGGCAACGGCGTTGTCTGGACGATGGAATACGGCCCGTTCGATTTGCCGGTGGCGCGAACGGACGGTGAAGGCCACCGCTGGCAGTACCGCTACGATAAAGACACGCTGCAGCTCACAGAAGTCATTAACCCGCAGGGCGAGTCATACCGTTATATTCTGGACAACTGTGGCCGGGTGACGGAAGAGCGTGACTGGGGCGGCGTGGTCTGGCGTTACCGCTATGACGCTGATGGCCTGTGTACCGCCAGGGTCAACGGCCTGGAGGAAACCATCCTCTACAGCCGGGACGCCGCAGGCCGCCTGGCAGAAGTCATCACCCCGGAAGGCAAAACGCAGTATGCCTATGACAAATCCGGCAGGCTGACGGGTATCTTCAGCCCGGACGGCACATCACAGCGCACCGGCTACGACGAACGCGGGCGGGTGAATGTCACCACTCAGGGCCGACGGGCCATTGAATACCACTACCCCGACGAACACACCGTCATCCGCTGTATCCTGCCACCGGAAGATGAACGCGACAGACACCCCGATGAATCCCTGCTGAAAACCACCTACCGTTACAACGCCGCCGGAGAACTGACGGAGGTCATTCTGCCGGGGGATGAGACGCTGACGTTCAGCCGTGATGAGGCGGGACGTGAAGTGCTCCGGCACAGTAACCGGGGTTTTGCCTGTGAACAGGGCTGGAATGCAGCCGGTCAGCCTGTCAGCCAGCGCGCCGGATTTTTTCCGGAAGAAGCCACATGGAGCGGGCTGGTTCCGTCACTGGTACGGGAGTACCGTTACGACAGCGCGGGTAATGTGTCGGCTGTCACCAGCCGGGAAGACTACGGACGGGAAACACGGCGGGAGTACCGGCTGGACCGGAACGGTCAGGTCACGGCGGTGACAGCCTCAGGCACCGGGCTGGGCTATGGCGAAGGCGATGAGTCCTATGGCTATGACAGTTGTGGCTACCTGAAGGCGCAGTCTGCGGGCAGGCACCGGATAAGTGAAGAGACTGACCAGTATGCCGGAGGCCACCGGCTGAAACAGGCCGGAAACACGCAGTATGACTATGACGCCGCAGGCCGGATGGTCATCCGGACAAAACACCGTGACGGCTACCGCCCGGAAACAGAGCGGTTCCGGTGGGACAGCCTGGACCAGCTGACCGGGTATTGCAGCGCACAGGGGGAGCAGTGGGAATACCGCTACGACGCCAGCGGCAGGCGGACGGAAAAACGCTGCGACCGGAAGAAAATCCGTTTTACGTACCTGTGGGACGGCGACAGTATTGCGGAAATCCGGGAATACCGCGATGATAAACTGTACAGCGTACGGCACCTGGTGTTTAACAGCTTTGAGCTGATAAGCCAGCAGTTCAGCCGGGTACGGCAGCCGCATCCGTCCGTGGCCCCGCAGTGGGTGACGCGGACGAATCATGCGGTGAGCGACCTGACGGGCCGTCCGCTGATGCTCTTTAACAGTGAAGGTAAAACCGTCTGGCGACCGGGACAGACCAGCCTGTGGGGGCTGGCACTCAGCCTGCCCGCAGACACCGGCTACCCGGACCCGCGCGGGGAACTGGACCCGGAAGCCGACCCCGGCCTGCTGTATGCGGGACAGTGGCAGGATGCGGAATCAGGGCTGTGCTATAACCGGTTCCGGTATTACGAGCCGGAAACCGGAATGTACCTGGTGAGTGATCCGCTGGGGTTGCTGGGCGGGGAGCAGACTTACCGGTATGTGCCGAATCCTTGTGGGTGGGTTGATCCGCTGGGATTGGCTGCAAGTTCTAAAATCAGCAGTTTGATGGACTATATTGGCGATGGTCGTCGTGTTAGTGGGCATACGGGTTTCCTGGATGGGGTTCGTTTATCACGTAGTCAAATAAACAATATTGCTAAAGAAATGGAGAAGCTAGGAATTAAAGTAATAAGGAAAGCAGATAAATATTTGCCACCAAATGCTAGGGCAGCTTTTGATTATGGCCTTCGCAATATTTATCTTAGGAAAAATGCTACCTTATATGAGGTGTATCATGAAGTGATTCATGCTAAGCAATTTGCGAAAATTGGACGAGAAGCATACGAAGCACTAGGACGTTTATCTAGGGAGGAACACGTTCTAAATGAAATATTAAAAAGTAAAAATTTATTCAATGAAGCGGAAATAGCTCATGCCATAAAATATGTTGAGGGATTGAGAGAAAAATTCATGATGGGACTAATAAATTGATAAAACATAACAAAATAACTATCGAAATGGCTCTTGACTTGGCTCGGCGTGAGTTAGAGTTAAGGGAAATTCCTTATATTAAAAATAGTCTACATGCCAATTACAGCTATAAATCTATTAGTATTGGTTCTAAGCAAGGTTGGTTAATTTCAGCGAAATTAAAAGTCCCTGAAACTTTTGAGCCTGATATGATATTTATTGAGATATCTGACCCAGAAGGTTTTATTAATATTCCTGATGTATTATAAACTACGTTAGAGGTTTTGTTATAAGGTAATCGGTTTCTTTACAGACCGCTGGCGTACATCGCACAGAGGCTGCTAACAGGGATATTCCTGCCTAGATGAACGCAAGGCAAGATCATGGAAATAGTGATATACATCACTATTTCCATCCTGATTTTAGATATCGCATTAATAAAACAGCGGATGTTAGCCAATATCGAAACCAGTAACCCGTATCACGCCCAGTACATCCTGCGCCGCCGCGATGATTACCTGGTGCTGTTCGACCGTGATGCCCTGAGCTGCCGCTTCTTTTATGACGCCTTTCCGGGAATGCGTCTGCGCCACCAGGTGACCGGCGATACCGACGATGACCGCCTGGCACACAGCCCCGCAGACCGGATGTATACAGGGAAAGATCATCAGAAGTACACTTTTTGTACTAAATAATTCACATTTTATGTTTAAAAATTGAGATATTCCTCATTACCTGAAGCTGTTTTTTATTGCTTATACATGATCAAATACTCCTTACATAATTAAGGAGAACAAAATGGAACTTAAAAAATTGATGGAACATA
>OJJG01000195.1_pt1 | contig 9339 bp, 10 predicted proteins | sample 1596291 | NCBI WGS metagenome assembly OJJG01 (sample SAMEA4350149, study PRJEB24818) | metagenome | biome: human; feature: gut; material: faeces | place: Denmark | collected 2013-09 | reverse complement strand
AGGTACAACATGTGCTGAATGATAATCCCTTCTCCGGCCACCTGTTTATCTTCCGTGGCCGACGGGGTGACACCGTTAAAATTCTTTGGGCTGATGCTGATGGTCTGTGCCTGTTCACCAAACGCCTTGAGGAAGGTCAGTTTATCTGGCCTGCGGTGCGTGACGGTAAGATATCCATTACCCGCTCGCAACTGGCAATGCTGTAAACGTTAACGGAGCGCCGTATTGACGCTTACGAACTGTGTGATCCGACATGCCATTAGGAAACGTAAGGCGTTCCCGATGGGCGAGTCAGTAAAAGTGAAATGGCTGGCATCCTGGTCGCGTCGCAGAAATGGACAATGCCGCAGAGGGACTGGCGAATAGCAATTTATTATCGAATTTGATGACCGCCTGGACAGTCACTTTTAAGAAAAAGCATGTATACAGAATGGTAAACAGGCTCATCCACAGCCAATTACTCATCTTCATCAGCATATAACTGCCTGAGTGCATTTATATTGATGATCACGATTTTGCCATATCTGGCGTCTATCCATCCCAATTTTTCCCATTCAACCAGCCGTTTGTTGATCGTTTGTCGGCTCGTATTGATTATCGTTGCCAGATCGTCCTGCGTAAGATAAAGATTGATTAATGTCCCTCGCTCGTGTGGTTCGCCGTACCCTTCCGACAGACTCACTAAACGCTTCGCCAAGCGTGCAGAAACAGATAATAGCGTACAGTCATGTAACATCGTAAAGGCATTTCGAACGACTTTGCAAAGCAGCAACGCCAGAAAACGATGGAGAATTGGATAATTTTTCAGAAGAAATTCAACATCATGAGGCTTGATCGTTAACAGTGTAGTTTTACCCGTCGCTCTGGCATCGTGTGTGCGCGGACATTTATCAATCATACCTATTTCACCAAACCAGTTCCCCGGCGAAAGATAGCGGAAGATGCACTCTTTACCGTCAGCAGAAATTGAGCTCACTTTAACGGAGCCAGTAATGACTGCATATAATCCGAGCGGCTCAGCACCACGATAGTGAATAATCTCTCCATCGTTGTATTGATACAGGCTGGTCCTGGACAACATCTGTTCAATAAGATAATCAGGTAGCGCCCGAAACCAACTACTACTAAGAAGGATACTATTGATCTCGTCCATAGAAACTATCGATTCATGTGATTGTGCTACGGCCAATATCTTAACCATTGTTGTTATCCTGATCTTAATCATGACCGTAGCAATGTAGCATTTCCTGTCAATCAGAGTGATGCAGATTATCCCCGCTGGCAGGGAGATTCGGAGATGTGGATGATGTACGGGGCGTTTTTTCAATCCCGAAGTGACGTAATGTCAGAATCATCAGGCTACCAGTAGCTGTTACCATTGCCAGTAAGTAAAGTCCTGCCTGTGCGGAATTAAAAGTATGTTCCGCCCAGACGCGAAGATTCGGCGCTACAAACCCCCCCAGATTGCCTATCGAGTTAATTAACGCAATGCCGGAAGCAGCTGCTGCACCGCCGAGATAAGACGATGGAAATGTCCAGTACAGTGGCTGCATCGCCAGATGTCCTGCAGCGGCAACGCACAGCGCGACAATAGCGACCAGTGGAATACTATCGGCAAGGCCAGATACGGCAATGCCTATTGCACCGGACATAAATGTGATTGATGCAACGTAACGACGTTCCTGCAGTTTTTCCGATATACGTGGTACGTAATACACTGCGATGGCAGCGCACAAAGGTGGAATAGCGGTGACGAAGCCAACTAATAAACCAACTTTTGTCCCTATTAAGGTGGCGATTTGTGTTGGCAGAAAGAAGTAAATTCCATAACCACATACCTGCACCGTAAACCAGATCAGGCATAAATAGAGGACGCGTACATCCAGCAGTGCTTGCCATGCGCCTTTTGGACCATGTGCAAGTTTCACCTGCTCTTCCTTATTTAGAGTCTGGCTAAGCGCCGCTTTCTCTTGTGGAGTTAACCATTTGGCTTTCTCTGGGTGATCGTCAAGATAGAAGAACACCCAGATCCCAACGGCAGAGGCCAGTAACCCCTCAACGAGGAACATGAGTTGCCAGCCATGGAGACCAAACGACAGTACCGATCCTTCAAGCGAGAGTAGCGAGCCGGAAAGCGGACCGCCGATGATAAAAGCTAGTGGGGCACCAAACAGGAAATAGCCGGTGACGCGTGCGCGGATGTGCTGGGGGAACCAGAATGTAAGATAAAGAATAACTCCAGGAAAGAAACCTGCTTCACTGATGCCAAGCAAGAAGCGCAGGAAAATAAATACGGTCTCAGTGTGGGCGAACATCATTGCAGCGGAAACCAGCCCCCAGGTCACCATGATACGGGCCAGCCAGACACGGGCGCCGATGCGATAAAGCAGAATATTACTGGGCACCTCGAACAGGGCATAACCAATAAAGAAGATCCCGGCGCCGAAAGCATAGGCGGTGTCACTCAGACTGGTATCCAGTTGAAATTCTTGTTTAGCAAAGCCGATATTGGAGCGATCCAGATAGGCCAGAATAAACATTAGTATGACCATCGGAATGATGCGACGTATGGATTTTTGAATTGCAAGTGATAAATACTGATCGGTATGGCTGGGCATAAATCACCTCTTAGAATTTTGTCATTATTATTTTGCCCCGGTCATTGCATAACCGGGCGATACAAGTGTTCTCATCTAACGCTAAAGTGCTCAAGAGCTTCCGGGCGTAAGGTAGTGCCGGCACCCGGCGCGGTGGGAAGAGAGTAATATCCCTCTTTGACCTCAACCGGATCGACAAAGCAGCCCAGCGTCCAGGGAATAAACTCCAACAGAGAGCAAGAGGGATGTGCCATTACCAGATGTAATTGTGCCTGCATCATATCACCATGATGTGGTGTGACCGGCAGATTGAACGCCTGACCGAGATCGGCTATTTCCCATACGGCGGTCAGTCCACCGCAGCGAGTGGCATCGGGCTGGAGATAATCCACCGCACCGGCCAGTACAAACTCTTTAAAGGAATCAAACTGATAGAGTAACTCACCCAACGCAATCGGCGTACTGATATGCCCGGACAGCGTGCGGTGACTTGCGATATCATCATGCCACATCGGCTCTTCAAACCAGGTAATATCGAAATCAGCCAGCTTGGCACCGTACTGCTTGGCAGTGCTGATGTCCCATTTTGCATTCGCGTCGACCATCAGATTGACGTCATCGCCTATCGCTTTTCTGACGGCTTCGATTCGTTTGAGATCTTCTCGCGGATCGGGCTTGCCTATCTTCATCTTGATGGCGGAAAATCCCTCCTCAAAAATCATCTTCTTGCAGTCATCCACTAACTCCGCCGTGTTACGAACCAGCCAGCCGCAGTCGGTGTTGTAGGCAAGAACACGGGAATGTTGAGAACCGCCAAAGACTTTCCACAAAGGTTGCTCCACCATTTTGGCTTTCAGGTCCCACAGGGCGATATCGATTGCTGAAAGCGCCATTTGCATTAACCCACCGCGGCCCACCCAGATATTGGTCGAGCTGCGTGACATCTTACGGTGGAGATAGCGAACTTCACTGGCGTCTTCTCCAATCAACATCGGGCCGAAGGCATCTTTAATAATGGTGGTGATAAGACGGTCGGTAGTAATGTCTGCATGGGTTCCGGTATAACCGTAACCTACAAGGCCGGTATCTGTCTCGATCATTACGCCCGGCATTCCCCAATGAGTAATGCTGTGTGTGGAGTCACCGATAATATTTTTAGTTACCGGTACATGCATAATAAAGGTAGTGAGTTTAGTGATTTTCATTGCAGTTTCCTGTGTCTGTATATCTTGATTGATGGGCGCAATGTAGCAACCGGCCTTCAGCAGGGCTGTCAAATGGTTGACACATCATCAGAAGAGAGAAGGAATAATTGTATTTTTTTGAAGTAGATCTCGAATTTGGACCACACCCAGTCGACAAGTTTTCATATAGGGAACTGGGCCATGACCGGAGCTTTTCAGGATGAGATCTCTGTACGCATCATGAAGACCATGCGGCTAAAGTGATCCTGGAGTACAGCAAACTGGAAAAAATCGAAAAGTATTACGAAAAATACGCAAACGCAGGCACCAATGAGTGGCACATCGATGAAAGTAAAAAAGCTACCGCAACCATGAATGTAGTTCTGGGTGATGAAGATAGGTTAAAATCCCTCGCGGAAGATTTTGCCAGACATTATGAAAAACGCGTAGCCGAAGGTTTCACCGTAAAAGGCAAGACCATGTTTGTGCCAGCCGTGAAATTGCCTAGGGTTCTACCGTCACCTTGAAGCTATTCGCACTGCCTGGTTTTAAGTGAAACAAGTACCCGATGGCATCGTCCTGACTGAACGGGAGCAGAAAAATTACCGCCTTCTGAAATGGTGAAAATGGTCATGACGCGTGGTAAAGATGATGACGAGGCGCTTTATAGATTTGTGTAATTGCCTGATTTTGATATGTTCAATTCAACATCAAATGAAGGTTAATTTATGGACGAAAAATAGTTACAGACTCTGGCTAACGAACTGGCCAAAAACCTCAAAACCCCTGAAGACCTCAGCCAGTTTGACCGTCTACTGAAAAAGATCAGCGTTGAAGCCGCTCTCAACGCAGAGATGACACACCATCCTGGGTATGGAAAAATCAGTCCAGACCAGGAGCTAACTCCCGCAACGGTTATTCCACAAAGACCGTTATCACAGGCGACGGTCCACTGGAACTGCGTACTCCGCGCGATCGTGACGGTAGCTTCGAACCACAACAGGTGAAGAAAAATCAGCCCCGTATTACCAGGATGGATAACCAGATCCTCTCGTTGTATGCCAAAGGGATAACCACCCGTGAGATAGCCGCCGCGTTCAAAGACCTGTATGACGCTGATGTTTCACCGGCACTGATATCAAAGGTCACTGATGCCGTGATGGTGAACCGCCCCGGAAATCCTGGAGACTAAACTCCCTGAGAAAGAGGTAAACAGGATGACTAAAAATACACGTTTTCCCCCGAAATCCGTCAACGGGCAGTTCGTATGGTTCTGGAAAGTCAGGGCGAATATGACTCACAATGGGCAGCAATTTGCTCCATTGCTCCAAAGACTGGCTGTACGCCGGAGACTCTGCGTGTCTGGGTTCGCCAGTATGAGCGGGATACCGGGGGCGGAGATGGAGGGCTCACCAGTGCTGAACGTCAGCGTCTGAAAGAGCTGGAACGTGAAAATCGTGAACTGCGCCGCAGCAACAATATCCTTCGCCAGGCTTCCGCTTATTTTGTGAAGGAGGAGTTCGACCGCCTCTGGAAAAAATGATGCCACTGCTGGATAAGCTGCGTGAGCAGTACGGAGTCAGACCGGTATGCAGCGAACTGCATATTGCCCCGTCAACGTATTACCATTGTCAGCAACAGCGACATCATCCGGATAAACGCAGTGCCCGTGCGCAGCACGATGACTGGCTGAAGAAAGAGATACAGCGCGTATACGATGAAAATCATCAGGTGTACGGTGTGCGTAAAGTCTGGCGTCAGTTGTTACGGGAAGGAATCAGGGTGGCCAGATGTACAGTGGCGCGCCTCATGGCGGTTATGGGACTTGCCGGTGTTCTCCGGGGTAAAAAGGTCCGCACTACCGTCAGCCGGAAAACCGTTGCCACAGGTGACCGCGTAAACCGTCAGTTCGTGGCAGAACGTCCTGACCAGCTGTGGGTGGCTGATTTTACTTACGTCAGCACATGGCAGGGCTTCGTCTATGTGGCGTTTATCATTGATGTGTTTGCCGGATACATCGTGGGGTGGCGGGTCTCATCGTCTATGGAAACGACATTCGTGCTGGATGCGCTGGAGCAGGCGTTGTGGGCCCGTCGTCCGTCTGGCACCATCCATCACAGCGATAAAGGCTCTCAGTATGTGTCACTGGCCTATACGGAGCGACTAAAAGAAGCCGGATTACTGGCATCAACAGGGAGTACAGGCGACTCGTATGACAACGCGATGGCTGAGAGCATCAATGGTCTTTACAAAGCGGAGGTAATACACCGTAAGAGCTGGAAAAACCGTGCAGAAGTGGAACTGACCACACTAACGTGGGTGGACTGGTATAACAATCGACGATTGCTGGGAAGGCTGGGCCATACTCCTCCGGCAGAAGCAGAAAAAGCTTATTATGCTTCCATCGGAAACGATGATCTGGCAGCCTGAGTTCACAGATAAAACACTCTCCAGGAAACCCGGGGCGGTTCATTAATGACAATTTTCACCCCCATCATTAAAAACGATTATCGGCTCTATGAGCAGTATGTATTTCAGGCCAAGGCGCGCACATTAACCTGTCCGATCGTGCTATTTCATGGCGATGCTGACAATCTGGTAATGCAGGATGAATTACTTGCATGGGAAAAATTCACCACACGAAAGACGCGGACTATTATATTTCCTGCTGCCGATCATTTTTTTGTCGATAAGCATTTTGAACAGGTGGTAGGTTATGTGAACCAGACGATTGAATCACTCGAAATAGTAGGGTAGAAATAGTTGTGTAACTATACAAGGAGCAATAGATATGGCTGTTCCATCATCAAAAGAAGAGTTAATTAAAGCTATTAATAGTAATTTTTCTTTATTAAATAAGAAGCTAGAATCTATTACGCCCCAACTCGCCTTTGAACCTCTATTGGAAGGGCACGCGAAGGGGACTACGATTAGCGTAGCGAATCTGGTTTCCTATCTGATTGGCTGGGGAGAGCTGGTGTTACACTGGCATGACCAAGAGGCAAAAGGAAAAACTATTATTTTTCCTGAGGAAGGATTTAAATGGAATGAATTGGGGCGTTTAGCACAGAAATTCTACCGTGACTATGAGGATATTACAGAGTACGAAGTTTTATTGGCACGGTTAAAGGAAAATAAGCAGCAACTCGTGGCTTTGATTGAACGATTCAGTAACGACAAGCTTTACGGTAAACCTTGGTATAATAAATGGACCCGAGGTCGTATGATTCAATTTAATACCGCCTCGCCTTATAAAAATGCTTCGGGGAGGTTAAATAAACTGCAGAAATGTCTTGCAGAATAGCGGGGTGCTTACCGTTTGCCTCCCCACTGATGATTTTTCCGGGCAGCGATGAGTGTGGACTGGCGGCACTATCACCCGCTGCTCCGGAACATATTCTGGTTAATGATACGGATAAAATGTGTAAGACAATAAGTCTACTTAACATAAGCACATGCGAACGCATGTGTATTAAGAACCAATCTTCATAATAAGGTGATTTTTTTTCGACAAGGGTGCTCAAATCGGGATGTTTTTTCGTATCCTGACGCAGGAGGATCAAATTCTGATGTCGGATATTGCTGCACTGTATTTCACTCCGAGCTTCGCCGGGAAAATCTATTGCCGCGAGGCCTTTCCTCTGATTTGGTACGAGCCAGGATGGAGGGTAATGTACTGGGATTAAGATGGTGTTTGATGATACAGTGTCTCCCTGCAAGGCAACGGGGAGTCCTGCAAAACGCGTTAAAGTCGCTCTTTTTGCCTGCGCCGGGTTCCCCTACAGCTATTTGTGCCGGCCGGTGCAGATAAAGACGAATGATATCCAGCAATTTCAAAGGAGCAAGTGCATGAATGATACCGTCCATATGGCCCGAAGTTCAGCACGCAGAGTTCTAACATGCGATCATAGGGAATTTTGGTAGAGGGAAGCTAAAGAAACTGTTTTGGTGAGTCGCTTTATTGCCATTCGCATGAGTGGACGAATAAAGCGATGATGAATATCGCCAACATTGGATTTCTTTCTTCGGATTGCATCGTTATACCCGAAGTCCCCGTGGTGAAAAAAACGTCCCCGGTGGCACATCTTCCCTTATGAAATTTAGATGTGTTATGCCGACTTGATATTTATAGTTCTGTTCGGTCGACTTTTCAGGCAACATATCGTGTACTCGATTTGCCAACCATCTCTGTATATGTCCAATGACTTAATGTAGCCATTTGTTGTTTCCACATTATTCAAACTTCATGTGCCGCTCAGCGAGTACAGCACCGTTGTTGAAATCCGCTAACAACCATATGGTTTGACCTTTATATAATCGCATTATCATCATTGTAGTAAGCGTAAACTGACCGCCGTATGTAGCCATCAGACGAGAATTGGTAACTTAGACGCCCATCTGATATAGACGGACATCTAAGTATGGAATTACAGGACTGGCGAAAAGAACCTCGTAAAAACTATTCGAATGAATTCAAACTTCGTATGGTGGAACTGGCATCACAACCTGGAGCTTGTGTTGCACAGATTGCACGTGAAAATGGCGTCAATGATAATGTTATTTTCAAATGGCTCAGGCTCTGGCAGAACGAAGGGCGTGTTTCGCGGCGTCTTCCGGTAACGACCTCTTCTGACACTGGCGTTGAATTATTACCTGTAGAAATAACGCCGGGTGAGCAGAAAGAACCTGTGGCGGCCATTGCGCCGTCTTTATCCACTTCCACTCAGACCAGAGTCAGTGCCAGTTCCTGCAAGGTGGAGTTCCGTCACGGTAACATGATGCTGGAAAATCCATCGCCAGAGCTGCTCACGGTGTTGATCCGCGAACTGAGCGGGAGGGGAAGATGATTTCACTCCCATCAGGTACCCGTATCTGGCTCGTTGCCGGTGTTACCGATATGTGTAAATCTTTCAACGGATACGACATATGCTGAAGGAGGATCTGTAATGGATTAAGTGATAACAGATACTCAGAAATATAGGGGCAAATCCACTATTTTGATGAGAATTATTATATGTTACCTCGGATTTTAATCAGGCGCCAAGATTAAATAAAATATTGAGCGCCTGATTATATTTATTCATTCATTCATTCATTAATTAATATCTGTTATTGATTGGCTTACTATCAGCTTCCCCCGTATTAATCAGAGCTTTCATTTATTTTTAGTGCATAATCAGATGCCGCCTCATCATTATCCTCACTATTATCATAGCCGAAAACTTCCCCCGGACACGGGCGTTCACGATAATAGTCATCGTCATAGTTTTCATCGTCAGATAATGATATGTCGTATTCTGAATATGATTCACCACAATTATACATGAAATCATCTCCTTTGGGGTGGTTACAATAATTAGTGAGTTTATTCGAAAAAATGATGAGCGCCAGACCAACCCACCCAACTTTTGATTATAATCATGAAGATACTTGTCTCAGTACAAATAGAATCAAACTCAGTGCAGCATGATTCACCTTTATATTCTCTCAGGGAAACCAAATACCACTACTCAACTATTAAGAACAAAATTCTGGAGGTATGATTATCTGAAGATACC
>OJJG01000189.1_pt1 | contig 9668 bp, 3 predicted proteins | sample 1596291 | NCBI WGS metagenome assembly OJJG01 (sample SAMEA4350149, study PRJEB24818) | metagenome | biome: human; feature: gut; material: faeces | place: Denmark | collected 2013-09 | reverse complement strand
AACTCCAGAATCTCATTGTCAGGCATATATCTCGCCATACTTTCAATCGTTTGTTCATCATTGCTATTAATAAGTTGTTTGCGTAGGTTAGCTGAAATTCCTTTAAGCCTTGGGAGAGTTCGCATTATGGCAAGATCAAATGTCGCAATATCTCGTCCTTCAAATGCAGCAACGTTGCCTTCATCCAGCATTTGCAATTCCTGCACTAACTCAGGAGAAGGCTTAGGGCGAAACAGCGCTTCTTTTTTCATCTGATTACAGACATTCCCTGCCATGCGAATATTGCTTCGCTTAAAAATTTCTTTCAGAGCATCTTCATCATTTATTAGACCCCAATAATATGCATCAGGATTTATTATCATCAGCGCTTTTTTGACATTTTCAGTGTCATTTTTGTCACTCGCACGGACCATGAATTCACTATTTGTCGAAGACGCAACAACAGGTGCAATTATGTCATTGATAAATATCCCACGCGCATTAATACTCCCCTTAATCGTAGACGGATTATCGTAATATGAGTCGATAAATACCAGTCCACTTGCATTTATCGAACCGGTAATTAACAGTGGTGAATCCGCAACTATATTCGTTGCCGTCACGTTACCGAGAATAACCCATGGATTAGAAAGAGAGAAAGTGGAAATATTACCTTTGACTGTCAAATTCCCAAGAACAATCAATTTTTGATTACTCTCTATATTACCTTCTACCACTAAATCGCCACGATGCACTTTCCAGTTCGATGCAGATAAACCGAAGGGGACAAGATTCACGCTACTGTTGATAGCTTGTTCAACTTGTTGTTTATCTTCAGCGGTAGCCGCAGAAAAAAATGATTCAATATCAACTGCATTTGCAACACATCGAAGTTCCGCCTGTACTGGTAGACTCAGCATAAACAGGGGCAGTAAACGTATCCAGCCGCAATTCCTGGCCTTAAACATATGCACTCCATGCCATTAAAAAAGAAAAAAAGGGAAATGCATCTTTCCCTTTTGTATATTCGTTATTCTCGCGAAATACCATCCAACGTAGACAACACTTCCTCAGAAAGATGCAATTTTTCAGCAGCCATATTCTCCCGTAAATGCGCAACCGAAGACGTCCCTGGGATCAGCAAAATATTCGGTGAACGCTGTAACAGCCACGCCAGCGCCACCTGCATTGGTGTTGCACCCAGGCTCGCAGCAACATCGGAAAGTGTGGACGATTGCAGCGGTGTAAAGCCCCCGAGCGGGAAGAACGGCACGTAGGCAATGCCATCGTGGGCCAAAGCATCAATCATTGCATCATCAGCACGGTGCGCGATGTTGTATTCGTTTTGCACACAGACAATTTCGGCAATCTTGCGCGCCTCTGCAACCTGCGTCGGTGTGACGTTGCTCAGGCCAATATGTTTTACCAGGCCTTGTTGTTGCATCTCTGCCAGCACGGTCAGGCTGGCCTCAATCGATCCTTCCGCTGGGCCATGACCATCCCCCATCATAACGCGCAGGTTAACCACATCCAGCACGTCCAGCCCGAGATTACGTAGATTATCGTGCACCGCTTTTTGCAGCTCTGCCGGAGAAAATGCGGGCAACCAGGATGCGTTCTCTCCACGCCGCGCACCAATTTTAGTGACAATTGTCAGGTCGTCAGAGTAAGGATAAAGCGCTTCGCGGATAATCTGATTGGTGACGTGCGGACCATAAAAGTCGCTGGTATCAATATGATTGACGCCCAATGCCAGCGCCTCACGCAGCACGGTTATAGCGACGTGGCGATCTCGTGGGGGGCCAAAAACTCCAGGACCTGCCAGTTGCATCGCGCCATAACCAAGACGGTTAACGGATTTTGTACCGAGAGTAAATGTATTGCTGCTCATCGCACCCTGCCCTGTAATAAAACGGATTAAGAAAAATCAGTATAGAAACGAAAAGAGATAAATAATGCGAAGGTGTAAACAAGATTACTGGATGAGTTGCTCTATTGTCCTGAAAGACACAAAACAAAACGCGTCACGTACCACATCCGGCAATAAAAAAACCGCAACCTGTATCAGCGTTGCGGTTTAGGGATCACATGCTAAAAATTAGAACGTTTTCTTGAAGTTCAGCATCACGCCTTTATCGCTGATGCCATCCTCTTTCCAGTTGTACGCATCCAGATTCAGCGAACTTTCTTTGCTGCTGTACTTCACGCCGACGCTTGTCAGGCTATTGATGCCGCCGCCCTTCTGACCGTCATCGACGTTAAAGTGCTGACTGCCTGCGCCTGCCAGGCTTGCCGTACGCTGGCTCTTCGCGTAGCTCAGGTTCGGCCCGCCTTCCAGCGTAGCGCTAGCGCTCCAGCCGTCTTTACCTGCGTAGTCCAGTTTCAGCCCGACGATGCTGTCCACCGCCGTTTCGCTGCCACTGTTCATATTCAGGTTAAAGTCTCCGGCATTGCGCTCCTGATAGCCACCTTCCAGTGTGTGACGCAGTTTTACACCCGCATATGGCGTAACCTTCAGTCCTTCGCTCGGTTCGAAAGTCTTCGCCCCTTCGCTGCGGAACTCCAGGTACTGCTGTTTCACGTCGGTATCAGCCGTTTTGTTCGTGTTGCCAAATGCAATCGAGCGGCTGCTGTCAAGGTTGTGAACGTCGTAACGCAAGGCGTTATTCCAGTTCATGCCGTTATCGAACGACATCTGATGTTTCAGGCCAAAAAACTGGCTATAACCGCCTGTAACGCCATTATCACCCGCTTTCTGCGCACCATCACCATCGAGACGAGCGATACCGTACTCCAGACTCATCGTCTGGCTTTCGCTCAGGTCGATAGTTTTACGCAATGCCAGCATGTCGTATTCGGTATTATTACCTAACTCGGCACGCGGATCGCCTTTCGCGACAACGTTGAACGCCAGACCGTTACCCACTTTCGGCGCGGCATCTGCCAGCATACTAAAGCGGTTGCTTAACACGCGCGCTTCGCGGAATACCGTGGTCGCCTGGCTACCGCTGACCTGTTTCAGAGCACTGTTCAGTTCAGCAGTCGTGCCGACGTTCAGGCTGGTAAACAGTTCGTTGTTGGTGTAACCCGCATCCAGTGCTTTCGCGATGTCATTCACCGAGGCATCTGTTGCCACATCGGTGTAGGCATTTTTGCTCATGGTGACGTCAACGTTACCGCTGGCATCGGTGCTGCCTTTGGCAGTCCATACCACGGACGTTGAGGTGATGGCGTCAGCGTCGGTCAGGTTGCTACCTTCCACTACGTTATCAAAACTCACAGTGGTGTCTGCCGTACCAGCGGTAAAGCCCGTGTTAATCTCCACGCCGTTCATGCTGGCATTGTTAACCTTCAGCTTCCCGGCGCTGCCGTTAACGTTGGTACCGACGACATAGCCGTTGAGGTTGTTCATGCTGCCACCAGCCTCATCACTTCCCGACGTTACACTAACCGTATTGGGCTTCGGCACATCCGGCAACGTATAGTCGCCATAATGCACTTCGCTGCTATTACCGTTGTTACCGTTCATACCTTCAACATTGATGCTGTCGCCCTGCTTGATCAGTCCAGAACCCGTAACCCCATCGGCAATCACCACCGTGCCGTTGTTAACCACATGACCTACTGTACCCAGTACGCTAAATGCAAACGAGTCATTGGCGAAGATATTGATGGTGCCGTTGTTTTCGATTACCGCATCCGCCGTGGCGTTGGCATCGAGTTGCATACCGATCATACCCGTGTCAGTAGTGCCTGCGGTACCGAGGTTGATGGTGCCATTGTTAACCAGCTGCGCGTTCTTATCACCTTCCATAGCCACAGCACCGGTGCCGCTGATGTTCATGATGCCGTCATTCTGGGCAATAAAGTTGCTGTGGGTGACTTTCACGGCACTGGCGCTGTCGTGATCGAAGTTGATGACCCCGTTATCCTGGTTCCAGAAGAAGGCATTCTGATCGCCGGCATTATTAGCGCTGACTACCAGTGACTTCGCAGAAACATCAATCGTTCCGTCATTGATAAAACGACCATTTCCGCCCCACATATTAACGGCTCCGTTGTGGGAAGAATTACTGATGTTCATGTGACCGGTATTATAAAGCGTACCGGACTGGTTGATGTGCACAGCATTCTTGTCGTTATCAAGAATAAACTCGCCGCGGTTATTGAAAGCTGAATTATTATTAACTTCCAGCATCCCGGTGTTGTTACCCTCACTACTACTTCCGAGGTTCCAGGTTCCTTCGTTATTTGCCACTGCAGTACCTGTCAGCGCAGCACCTCTCATAATCGCCCCGTCAGTTTGATTATTAAAGACCCCGCCAGCCGACATCATCCGCCCTGTTACACTGCCACTATTATTGAATACCCCCGCGTTCTGCACGATTTTATTGATGGTTCCGGTGTTGTTCACTAACGAACTATCAGCACCAGCATTCATGGTAATTTGCGCAGTCATTTCTCCGGCATTATTGAGGATTCCACCGCTAACATCGACGTTATTCGTCATCACCCCGGCATTTTTAATGACGGCACCCTTGTCAAGTTTTACTAAGTTATTGATGATGCCACCGCTGGTATTTTCCAGAAGACCGCTTGATACCGTAATTTGATCACCGGAAAGCGTTCCGCTATTAACAACATTCCCAGCCAGCTTATCAGTCACAGCAGCAGATTTATTTAGCGTTACAGTTTCTCCGCTTCGTGTAATCGTATCGCCACCGGTATAGATCAGTGAGGTGAAATCATCTGTATTATTGTACTCATTCCCCGATTGGCACACGCCGAAAGTGCAGATTGTACCATAGTTAACAATTGTTCCTGTGCCATCGTTATAAAACGCCTGACCAGTACCAACATTGATATTGATAACACCCGTCTGGTCGTTGATAGCAGTACCATGCTCATAAACAGCCATCCCTACCAGAGTATTTGCTGCCAGACTATCGTCATAATTACCATTTTTTTCGAGGTTAATCGTCCCCTGGTTAATAACTGTATTGCTGGCGCCATAGGCCGCCATACCTGCGCCGGCGTTATAAATAGTTATAACACCGCCCAATTGGTTAATTGCTGTTGCATTTTTCCCTGCACCACTATAACTATCAGTACCAACTCCCACACCTGTACCGAAGTCAATGGCGCTGTTGCTAGCTATATCTCGCATTGCGGTAGTGTCATTTGCATCTACCCACATAGAATCCAGTGTAATTTTACCCTGATTTTCTGCTGTTGAATCTGCTATAGCAAGCATGCCGACACTACCACGACCATACAAATCAATGATGCCGCTGTCAGTATTGATAATTGTGCTATTCGATTGAGCGACTAACCCTGTTATGCTACTGACATCGTTATTAAAAATAAATGAATTCGATGTGCCCGTTGAATACTTGTTAAATACGCTATGTTGTTCCGTCACTTTACCTGTGATCGTACCTGCATTAGTGGCGCTCCCTCCGTTAGTAGCCAGTAAAACAATGGGAGACGGTGCCGGATCTTTACCATTTTGTAATAACGAGATCGTGCCACTATTTATACCTGTTGTATTTTCACCAGTAACAAAAGCAAAACCTAAATTCTGAATTTCAACAGTACCTTTATTAACAATTTTCGCACCGGAATCAGCATAAGTAAGTTCTGGGGTTCTTGTCCCATGATGTTCAAAACTGTCAATATCCTGCATTGTTAGCGTAGCGCCACTGCCAATTTCCAGCAAAGCTTTATCCTGTACCCGAATAACCCCGGCAAACCCCAGAGGGAATTCTCCGCTGATTGTCGTATCTCCATTCAGATATACCGACGACTCACCACTAACGACAATAACGCTGGTATAACTATATCCTGTGCGCAAGGAAGTAACCTGCGACCCATCTGCAAGCGCGTTTTTCTCTCCAATCAGTTCAAGTCCACCATTCATATTAACGGTATTGCCATCGCCAATCACAACCAGACCTGACGTTTTCTCTGCGCTGCCATCAAATAAATTACTCTGACGAGAAGTAACCTCACTGTCTGATACAACAGTTAACTTTCCATCCAGCGTCACGTTATTATCACTGCCGTAAACGTTGATACCCACGGATGGATCGAAGAAATATTCCGCCGCATTGTCTGCGGTTTTATCCTTATCAACCAGAACGTTACCAGTGATATTCACTGTATTCGCATCGCCAGAAACGTTTATGCCCGTCGCTTTCTGCCCGACCACTTTTAGATCTTTTGCCGCCAGCGTCACGCTGTTATTGTTGCCATTAAGATCTACCCCGGTCGAGAAATCGCCAACCTGCATACTGCCTGCCAGCGAAACCTTCCCACTGTTGGTTGTGATGCTGAACCCTGTCGCTTCATTGCTAACGTTAACATCACCCGTATTGGATACTGTTGCCCCCTCACCGTTGATGAGCACGCCAATCGATCCAGTATCGGAAACAACAATATCTCCTTTGTTGTTAACCGTGCCGTTGTCACCAATGTTCTCAACACCATGCGCACCGCCTGTAACAGTCAGGCTACCATCCAGATTTACAATGCCGATATTGCCCGCGATTTTGGTACCCGTGGAATCTTTTCCATCAACAGTGGTTTTTCCACTGTTATTCGCGGTGGCGTCGTTACCGTTGATCTGAGTGCCGGTGCCGCCATTGGTGATAGTGCTCTCGCCTTCGTTATTGACGATGGCCTGGTCGCCGTCAATCTGGATACCGATGGACTCCGGATCGGTGACGGTCATGGTGCCCTTGTTATCCACCGTTGCGCTGTCGCCGGTGATATCAATACCGTGACCGCCGCCGCTGACATCCAGATCGCCGTCCTGAATCACCTTCCCGTTATTGCCAGCAATTTCCGTACCGGTGGAATCCTTGCCGTCAACGGTGGTTTTGCCGTTGTTGTTTGCCGTGGCGTCATCACCGTTAATCTGCGTGCCGGTGCCACCGTTGGTGATGGCGCTCTCGCCTTCGTTGTTAACAACCGCCTGGTCGCCGTCAACCTGGATACCGATGGACTCCGGATCGGTGACGGTCATGGTGCCCTTGTTATCCACCGTTGCGCTGTCGCCGGTGATATCAATACCGTGACCGCCGCCGCTGACATCCAGATCGCCGTCCTGAATAACTTTTCCGTTATTACCGTTGATTTCCGTACCGGTGGAATCCTTGCCGTCAACGGTGGTTTTGCCGTTGTTGTTTGCCGTGGCGTCATCACCATTAATCTGGGTGCCGGTGCCACCGTTGGTGATGGTGCTCTCGCCTTCGTTATTGACGATGGCCTTGTCACCGTCGATCTGGATACCCATGGACTCCGGATCGGTGACGGTCATGGTGCCCTTGTTATCCACCGTCGCGCTGTCACCGGTGATATCAATACTGTGACCGCCGCCGCTGACATCCAGATCGCCGTCCTGAATCACTTTCCCGTTATTACCGTTGATTTCCGTACCGGTGGAATCTTTACCGTCAACGGTGGTTTTGCCATTGTTGTTTACTGTGGCATTATCACCCGTAATAACAAGCTCACCGTTGTGATTATATTGCCACTTCGTTGCGCCATCTGCGCTCACCCCTTCAAGGGCAACAGTGTTATTCGCTTCATCAATCTGCCAAAGATTAATCGTTGCCTTACGACCATTGCTATCTTGCAGAGATATAGTCCCGTCAGCATTCTCGGTATAAGTAAAAACTGAATCGCGAATAGTTAACGTTTTTTCTGTTTTATCGAGAATAACGTCATTATTAAACGAAACCGGTTTGGGAGGTGTAGGCGTATCATCCGGATCGTCCGGTATTATCTCATCTCCGCCAGGAGTTGGGGGAACTGGAGTGTCGTCTGATTCATCATCAGGGGGTGTCGGTGGGAGTGGAGAATTGTTGCGATGATGATGATCATCATCGTCGTTTAGTTCCACTACGGCTAAGGCCGTGATTAACGCAGCAGCGCCTGTGGAAAGCCATGGCATCAGGTTTTGTTCGACTAAAGGAGAGCATTCAGAGGGTAAGCGTTTAAGCTCTTCCGGACTGAGTTTTCCTGGGTCTGCCGGACAAGTCACATTGGTATTTTTCTTTTCACCTGTGGTGGTTTCTACCTCTGTGATATCTGCCGCCCAACCCTGACCACTCAGAGCTAATGCAATACAGGCCGACAATAGAGTTTTCCTTTGCATAATAAATCCTTCTGGCGAATATAAAGAAAGCCGGATGCACTAACCCGACCAATTAGTTATTTAAAACATAGAAGACATCCAATATTGCCAGTAGATTATTATCTAATCAAACATACTTTCCTATAATTCACAATTATAATTCAGGTGAATAAAAAAAGACCATGAAATATATAAATTGTGTATATAATATAAATTACAAATTAAAACCACATTCTCATTATAAATAATTATATGATGAAAAAACGGTATGAATTAATACTCAAATAAATAAAGCAGAGCTTAAACATAACTCTGCTTTATAATTAAAGGGACAAAATAATTTTACATCTGTTACTGTTTCGGTCGCAGATTCTCATCAAATACCAGGCGTTTCCTGCCAGGTTCAATTTCCCGCAATGGCTCGACTTGATGTAACGTCTGCTTACAGCGTGTCACCAGCACCTGGTACTCATGCGTACCCTGCTTTTTCCATGCCAACTCCTGCTCACTGAGTTCACGAATCGCTTTCGCCGGGCTGCCGACAATCAGGTAATTAGCTGGCATTTCTGCTTTGGCTTTCACAAATGCGGATGCACCAACAATGCTGTTCTCGCCAATCACCGCACCGTCCATCACTACCGCGTTCATTCCCACTAATGCATTGCGGCGGATAATGCAGCCGTGAAGGATAGCGCTATGACCAATATGTCCATCTTCTCCTACAACAGTATCCTGCTCGGGAAAACCGTGCATAACGCAATTATCCTGAATGTTCGCGCCATCTTTCACCACGATACGACCAAAATCGCCACGCAGGCTGGCATTTGGCCCAACGTAAACGCCCTTGCCGAGAATAACATCGCCGATCAATACCGCTGTCGGATGGACAAAACTCTCTTCTGGCACAACCGGAGTCAGACCGTCTATCTGATAAATTGGCATAACGCCTCCTGTTCAATATTCAAGCCGCCAAAACGTTGAAAATACAGGCTTCCCGGCGCAGGCAGTTCACCGACCGAGGTTTCACCTTTTTCACTAACGAACGCTAAAGCAGCAGGCGCTACGCGCTGATAAATGTTGATACACAGCTGACGCGCCGTATGCCCTGCCCAGTGTGCCGGAAGCAACTCCTCCGGCAACAATGGGTCTTTAAGGACGACACGGCGATAAAAATGGATCAGTAAAAGCTGAATATGAAATGCCCGCTCCGGGGTTAACTCGTCTGCCGCCTCTTTTAAAAGCGGCACCAGCGGGCGGAATGACTGAATAAAGGTTTCGTACATGGCATTTTGTTCAGTTAAATGCCAGCACTCTTCTACTCTGGCACGCAGTGCTGCGCGAGAAAGCGCCAGTGGTATTTGCGCTTCAAAACAAATCACGTTATCCGCCACACCCGCTTCATGCAAAAGTGTCTGTACATCGGCCAGTTTTTGCGACGGCGATGCCATCAGGCTGGGTGCCAGTGCGCCAAAACCTTGCCAGATCAACTGCTTTTTGACATCAGCCAGCGTTGATTTATCTAAACCTTCCGAGAGCAACAGGAGCCATT
>OJJG01000186.1_pt1 | contig 9733 bp, 9 predicted proteins | sample 1596291 | NCBI WGS metagenome assembly OJJG01 (sample SAMEA4350149, study PRJEB24818) | metagenome | biome: human; feature: gut; material: faeces | place: Denmark | collected 2013-09 | reverse complement strand
CGATTGATGACCCCGAGCAGACGCCCCTCCTCCACTACCGGATAGATCTTCGGCTTTTGTCCCATCATCATCTCCGCCAGACTCAAAATGCTGGTATCTGGCCCCACCGACAACACCTCCTTGCGCATCACATCCTTGACCTGCGCCACCTGTTCGCAGTGATAGGCCTCCTTAAGCAGCACTGCGATGCAATCCTGCTCGGAGATCCAGCCAATCAGATGGCCCTGCCCATCCACCACCGGGCCACCGAGCTGATGACTGTTCAGAAATTTCTCGACCGCAGCTTGCACCATCATGTCGGCAGTGAAGGTGATGGGTCTGCTCTGCATATAATCCTTGGCTTTTAGCGATTCCATATCTGCTCCCCTACGGTAGTCCATCAAGCTGGCGTCTTGTGCGCCGGTACCGGCACCATGCTCGGCTTGTTCCAAGCATAGCTGGCTCGCGGCAGTATGAGTCAGCGGCCAGCCTCTCCCTCAATTGGTGGCATGATCCGGCTCGCGATCCGGAATGGCTGCCATCATCATCTGCGGCAGGTGATCGGCCGGCCCCGCTACCACAGCGGGATCGACCCGCCCCTGATCCGCCAGTTGCTGCATAAAGGTCAATGCGTCACGGGCAGGCAGGCCGCGGCGATAAGGTCTGTCCTGCACCATTGCCTGAAAAATATCAGCGACCCGCAGGATCCGCGCTTCAAGCGCCATGGCGGATGCCGGCAGGTGGAACGGATAGCCCTCCCCATCAGGCTCCTCATGGTGATAGGCCGCCCAACAGGCAATCTCCTCAAACCCTTCGATATGACGCAGGATCTGGTAAGTCTCGAAGCTGTGGGTATTGATGATGGCCCGCTCCTCTTTCGTCAGGCAGGCAGGCTTGTCGAGGATCTCGTCCGGCACCCTGAGCTTGCCCAGATCATGCAGCAAACCGGCGATCTCCAGCATGTCACAATGGATGGCACTGACTCCCATCTGCTCGGCCAATGCCCGAGACAACCTGCTCACACCGAGTGAATGCGTCATCGTGAATGGGCTTTTGGCGTCAACAATGCCGGAGAAGATCTGCGCCAGCGCTTTAAGCTCCCCGTTGAAGGTCAGGCAAGGCTCCCGCACCTGCAGCATCTCCAGCATGTAATCATTGATGGAGCGGGCTTCCAGCTGCAGCCAGAATGCCTCAGAGCGAGACGCCTTGAGGAAGGCATCTACCAGCTCGGGGGCAAAGAACTCCTCACGGAAATCCTGCAGGCGTGCGCGGATCTCGTTGGTATGCATCAACAATGAACCATCGCCATAGTAGGGCGCCGCCAACGCATCGCAGCGATCCACCAGAAAGATAAGGTTGGCCTGACGGGCTACATTGGGGTCCACATCGGCCATCTCGCGCAACAGGTGCCAGTGGGTATGGTGATAACGGATAGGCAGGGCCAGCGGGGCCAGCAAACGGAAATCCTTGAGCAGCTGATATCCCACCTCGCAGTGGCGCTGGGAGGACTCCCAATCGAACTCGCTGACCAGATGGTGATGGGTGATGGTCGAGGAGACACCGATATCATGCAGCACCCCCAGCTCGAACAGCAGACAGCGTTCGGCCTCACTCATCCCCAGCTCCCGGCTGCACTCGGCAGCCATAATCCCGACCCGTTTACCGTGGGCCACATCGCCAATGCCCACCAGATCCAGCGAGGCTGACAGGGCATACACCACCTGCCTTAGATCCACTTGCAACGAAAAGGGGGCTGCGCCCTGCGCTCTGTCCATGATCCGGGTCCCATGCGATGTTGTCGTATCAAACTGGCGCTGTTTTATGCTTCGTCTTCTATCAACTTAGTCAATAGCCGAGCCTTTTACCTTGTTTTTATAGGCATTTATGAACCTGCGCACCTTGAAAAGACAAAGATCACAGCTGGATTTATTTGTCCACTCCCATTCAAGTCATATTTATCCATTCAAAAATATGCAAGTAGACTTTTTAAATCTCGCGTAGAGATTGTGAGCAATTTTAAAACTCATATCTGAACGAAACAATCAACACCTCCACTTTACTTAATTATGACTTAATCAGAATTAAAGAGTGCTCGGCTTGCCAGTAAGCGTTTTGAATAAAGGCACACCATAACGCCCATAACTGCCACCATCCCCAAATTAATTAACCAAACTGTGAACTCCATCACCCATTTATTCGCCTTGTCGCCATCGATAGCGGTAGACACCTCCGCCTTCTGGATAAAGCTTCCCATGCTCGCTCCAGCCCACCCGATAGCCTGCGACCGAAAGGTTGGAGAGAAAATATCGGATAACCAGCGGTTATATTCGCTATAAGGCGACAAGGATAAACGGGATTTATAGAGTGAAACTGTTGAAAGCTGATTTCCAAGCGGCGGTTAACTCGGGCTATTCAGGTCATATCACTCTTTGCAGGTCATAACGACAGCGATAAAGGAGAATGTGCCCATCCGGGTATTCCATCCCCTCCAACAGCCTGCATGGGATGATATTTCCACCGCGTTAAACGCACGCTGCTTTCATCGCCCATTTTGTGTACTAATTCACATCAGATTAGGAGTGGAGCCAATAATGGCCATTCAAATAAACAAAATAGCCATGAGCCTTGCCTTAATGGCCACCGCTGGTAGTGCCACAGCAGCCGCCAAGCCCAATATTCTTGCCATCATGGGCGATGACATCGGCTACTGGAACATCAGTGCCTACAACCAGGGGATGATGGGCTACCAGACCCCGAACCTGGACAGGATCGCCAATGAGGGTCCTCTTAACCGGTCACTACAGATATCACTAAACAATCATCATATCCTGAGAGATAGATTGGCCTTATAGTCCCGGTGTGCCAGACAGAAGTGCATAAGATATCGGAAGCAACCGCCCAATAAACCACCACCTGCACGGCTCGCCCTTCGTTCTGTCTGCGCTATGGTTTACCATGCACACAATTGTGGTGCCTGGCACCGCCCACCCTAGCGCCAGGCGCTACCGTCATCGGATACCTCATCTCGAGCAACATGAGCAAAACAGCACACGCGGGCAACGAGCCAACATTCTATTTCCACGACTACGAAACCTTCGGCATCAGCCCCGCCAAGGACAGGCCGTCGCAGTTTGCCGGTATTCGTACCGATGCGGATTTCAACCTCATTGGCGAGCCGCTGGTCATCTACTGCAAGCCACCGGCGGACTATCTGCCGGATCCGGAGGCCTGCCTCATTACCGGTATCACGCCACAAAAGGCGATGAAGGATGGGCTGTGCGAGGCGGATTTCATTCGCCAGATCCACGAGCAGTTCGCCACGCCGAATACCTGTGTGCTGGGCTACAACAGTATCCGCTTCGATGACGAGGTGACCCGCTACACCCTCTATCGCAACTTCTATGACCCCTATGCCTACAGCTGGCAGAACGGCAACTCCCGATGGGATATTCTCGACATGCTGCGGGCCTGCTATGCCCTGCGCCCGGAGGGGATCGAGTGGGCCTTTGACGATGAGGGCAAGCCGAGTTTCCGGCTGGAGAAGCTGACGGTTGCCAACGGCGTCGCCCACGCCAATGCTCACGATGCACTCTCGGACGTGCTGGCCACCATCGAGATGGCCAAGCTGGTGAAAAAAGCCCAACCCAAGCTGTTTGGTTACCTGTTTGACCTTCGCAACAAGAATAAAGTGAAGGCGCTGATTGACGTGGTGACCATGAAGCCGCTGGTGCATGTCTCCGGCATGTTCTCCCCCTGGCAGGGTTGTGCAAGCTGGGTCTCGCCACTTGCCTGGCACCCCACCAACCAGAACGCGGTGATCATGGTGGATCTGACCCGTGACCCCACCCCGCTTATCGAGCTCACGAGCGAGGAGATCCGCGAGCGCCTCTACACCAAGAAAGAGGAGCTGGGGGATCTGGCGGGCATTCCGGTCAAACTGGTACACATCAACAAGTGCCCGGTACTGGCGCCGGCCGCCACCCTGACCGCGGAGCGCGCCAACGAGCTCGGCATCAATCGGGAGCAGTGCCGCAAGAGCCTGGATCTGCTGCGCGCCCACCCCGAGGTGCGGGAAAAACTGGTGGAAGTGTTCAATCAGGAGTTCGCCGGCAGCAATGAGAGCGACCCCGATACCCAGCTCTACGCCGGATTCTTTGGCCATGGCGACAAGTCCACCATGGATCTGGTGCGTGCCACCCCCGCGGACCTGCTGGGTGAACGGGAGTTCGCCTTTACCGACTCCCGGCTGCCGGAAATGCTGTTCCGCTACCGCGCCCGCAACTGGCCGCACACATTGAGCGAAGCAGAGCAGAAACGCTGGCGCCTGCACTGCAGCGACTACTTCAGCCGCCGTCTGCCGGACTACGTGCCCCGTCTCGAGGCACTGGCCGAGCAGAACCAGAGTAACGAACGGAACTTTGCGATTCTAAAGAGTCTCTACCACTATCTGGAAGATTTATGAGTTGTGAGTAGTTTCACAATAAATCCTTCCCGCCCATCCCCTTCTTCAGGTCATAATGACGAAGGGGATTTCCCCAAAAACCAATATCTTGCAACATCCTGAGCGGATGTCTCCCAAGCAAGAGATCTCTTTGGCCGAACGGAAGCCATTTGCTGATGCCTCGTCACCACGCACTGCTCGGATTACTGGCCCTGCTGCCGCTGGCAGCCAACGCCGCATACCGGTTCGATGTGCCGGATTATCTTGCTCGCCTGCCCGAGCAGACCTATCGCATCGTAGAACAGAACTTCAATACCCTTTATCAGCAGACTGATTTCACTCCCCTGATCACCAACAGCTACTTCAACGGCTCCCATCTCTACAAGTTTGTCGGGGTACCGCTGGCCATCAGCGCCCAGTCAGGTTTCCAGCTGGAGGTGTTTGGTCAGCTCTATAACCGCGCTTCGCAAGCCTATATGCACCTGAGCGAGGATATGTCCCTTTATCGAGTGATGCGGGTCGATCTGATGGGGAACCCCAATGATCGACTGGCCATCGGTTTTGGTCTGGGGGTGCCCATCACCCCGTTGCTGACCCTCAAGGCGATCGCCTCCGGCAGTGATATCCCGGGCTATGGCTCTGCCAAATACGCCGTTGGTTTTGAGTGGCGTTACTGAAAAACGTGACTGATAACCGCTAATTGAAACAATTCAGGCTCCATGATGGAGCCTGAATTGTTTATGGTGAGGCTGTGATCAGGTGTAGTGGATCACCCGCCCCTCGCCCCCTTGCAGGGTCACGGTTGTGCCGACTGCCTGCCCCTGCCAAAAATCGGTTCCCCCTTCTGGCAGCAGAAACTCCTGTGGTTGCCCCTCCCAGTTGAACAGGCAGAGCAGAGTGCCCCCCTCGGGCAGGCTTACTTCGCCGCAGGCAAAATCCATCGACTCGAAGCGGGCAGAGGGTGCCCGGGCCGCACAGAGCTCAAGCAGCTTGCGCAGTTGCGCAGCCTGCTCCTCATCGAGATCTTGCAGCCGATCACCGGCCAGCATCATGCCGCCGCTCGCCACCAGTGCAGCCAGATGGAAACTGTAATCCGCCTTGCTGGCCTGTTGGGTCGGCAGATCCCGCAGGCAGATACAGTCGGGATCGAGGGCCCAGAGCTTGTCATTTTGCCAAGCACGGCAGAAGGCTTCGCGAGCGATCTGGCGATAGCGGTGGCCGTTGCGCTCCACGTCATCGCTCACCCGCATGCCGTGCACCAGGCCAATGCTTGGCCAGATGGGCGCGTTGCAACCGAGCAGGAAAGCGCCATCGCCAGCACCGCGCAGGATGGCGGCCATGCCGCGCCGATAGGCTTCAACCCGTGTGGCTGCCGGATCGTGGAAACGGCCACCGTGGATGGCGCCCCAGAAGTTGGCATCGAGCTTGAAGTAGTGAATGCCCCAGTGTTCGCGCAGGGTGCGGAACACCTGCTCAAGGTGCGCCTGCACCTCGGGGTGGGTACCATCCAGCACATACCAAGGGGTACAACGCCAACCACCATAGGTGACCCGCTCGGAGGGCAACGGCAGACCGTCATCCCCCTTCACAAACCAGTCGGGGTGATCCTGAAACACCTGTGAACCGGGTTCGGCAATAAAAGGGGCTACCCAGAGAGCGGGCTCGCAGCCAGCCTGTTTGATCTCCGCAGCCAATGAAGCAACACCTTGCTCGAACTTGGCCGACGGGGTAAGCCAGTCGCCCATTTTGGCCTGATAGCCGTCGTCGATTTGCACATAGCGCAACGCAGGGAAACGCTCGGCACGCACCTGCAGATTCTCGCGAATATCGGCGGCACTTACCTCGGCGTAGTAGTGATACCAGGAGCACCAACCGCTCGGGCGATCACTTACCTTGCCGATCAGCGAGCCGTGCTCGACCTCGATCATCCGCGCCAGCTCGGCCAGCAGATCCTCGCGCTCCGCTCCTTCGAGGCAGATCAGCGCCTCGCTCTGCCAGTGCTCACCGGCCGCAAGTTTTCGCCCTTCGCAGTTCATCAGGATCTGCAAGCGACCATCAGGGTAGAGACGAAACTCCCCGCCAAAACGGTGACAGCTGGCAAAGGCGAGCAGCAGCCACCCCTTGTTATGCTCTACCAGCAACAGGTTGTGAATGGTGTGATAGCCATTGTCATCGGTGATGCGATAGACGCTGGCATCGGGGCAACGGCCGACATGTTGCGGTGATTGCCAGCTACCCATGGTCTGGGCCAGCATCTGGAATCCTTCGCCATAAATGGCGCTCTCCACCGGCAGGCCAAGCTTGCCGTCAAACAGCACCCAGCGGTCAACCGGGGTGGCATCAGCACCGGTGTTGTCGAGTCGCACCCGGCACAGGGGCCCTTCCCACTGACGGGTTTGCAGCAGATGGGGTGGCAACGCATTATCATTCGCCAGCTGGCGAACTCGGGACAAGAGGGATGTCATCACTACTCCTTGTAGTTCGAAAAAGGGTTCTATCAGACGATGTTCAACAGATAATCTGCATACAAATCAGCTTCAAACGAACTGATTTCAGTTGTTATTGTTTTAATGCCGCGACCCGGCCTCTCTGGTAAACTGCGATTTTTCTTCCCAGTCGATGAGGTTCACGTGATCGCGCAACGCGCCTTGCTGTACTTTCGTGACTTTATGGTCATCGTCGCCTGCCTGCTGGCAGGTAAATCCGTGGCAGCCATCCTGCCGTTCGCCTTTCCCGGCAGCATCATCGGCATGCTGCTGCTCTTCGTGCTGCTCTCCCTGCAACTGATCAAGCTGCACTGGGTCGAGCTTGGCGCAGGTTTGCTGCTGCGCCACATGGGCGTGCTGTTCGTGCCGGTCGCGGTCGGGCTGGTGGCCTGGCTTGAGCCCCTGCGCCAATCCTTCGGCGTCATCATGCTCTGCATCGTGCTCGGGATCGTGCTGATCCTCGCCACCGTCGGTCGGCTCTACCAGAGGATGAACAAATGATCTTCTGGCTAGCCATTCCCCTGACCCTGGCGCTCTATTTCGCCACCCGCGCCCTCTATCGCCGCCTGCCCTGGCCCATCATCAATCCGGTGCTGGTGCCGACCGCGGTGATCATCGGCCTGCTGCTCTGGTTTGATCTGCCCCTTGAGCAGTACGAGCGCGGCAGCAGCCCCATTACCATGCTGCTGGAGCCCGCAGTAGTGGCGCTGGCGCTGCCGCTCTATCAACAGGCGCGCCAGATCCAGGCCAAGCTCAAGCCCATCCTAATCTGTACCCTCGCCTCCGTCTTGATCTCGGTGTGCACAACCCTGCTGATCGGTCATTTTATGGGCACAGATCCGGCGCTGCTCGCCTCATTGGCTACCAAATCCATCACCACCCCGCTCGCCATGAGCGTCAGCCAGTCCATCGGCGGCATTCCCGCCATCGCGGCCGCCGTGGTGGTGGTGGTGGGGATTGTCGGTGCCCTGATCGGCTACCCGTTACTCAAACTGCTCAAAGTGACCGATCCGGAAGCGCAAGGGCTCGCCATGGGGGCCTGTGCCCACGCCATCGGCACCGCCACCTCCGCCGAGAAGGGGATCACTCAGGGGGCCTTTGCATCGCTCGCCATGGTGGTGTGCGGGATCCTCACCGCTGCCGTCGCCCCGCTGCTGTTTGCCATCTATCACTGGCTGATCTGATCACCCCATTGACCACCTGTTGACCATTCCGGGGGGCCTGCTGGCCTCTCGGGGTGCGACCTGCCGCACAATTTGCACAAGACAAACGTTTCCATTACCATCCCCCTCCGTTTGCCCGTCAGGGCGTGAGCCTGCTCACACATTTACCCGAGCTTGCTCCCTACAATGGCCGCCCAATTGGCCTTTGAGGACACACTATGCATCCCCGTTTTGCCAAGCCATTCGATACCCTCTCTGCCCCGCTCAAAGCAGCCGTGCAGCCCATGCTGGATAGTGCCGACTTCAACGCCCGCTTCACGCCGGAGCAAGTCGCCACCCTGAAAGCCGCCACTGGTCTCGATGATCGCGCCCTGCGCCTCGCCCTGTTGCCACTGGCCGCTGCCTGCTCGGTGGCGCCCATCTCCAAGTTTTATGTCGGTGCCATCGCCTGCGGCCTGAGTGGCACCTGGTACTTCGGTGCCAACATGGAGTTTGCGGGACAAGGCCTGTTCCACTCGGTCCACGCCGAGCAGTCCGCCATCTCCAATGCCTGGCTGGGTGGCGAGACCGGGATCTCTGAAATCACCGTCAACTACACCCCTTGCGGCCACTGCCGTCAGTTTATGAACGAGCTGAGCACCGCCAAGATCCTGAAAGTCTCTCTGCCCGATGACCTGAGCGCCCTGCAATCCTTCCTGCCCCACTCGTTTGGCCCGGCGGATCTCGACATCACGGATGCGCTGATGAGCCCGCAGGATCACGCAGAGCTTGAACTACAAAGCGAAGACCCGCTGTGGCAAGCCGCGCTGGCCGCCGCCCGTCAAAGCTACGCCCCCTACAGTCAGGGCTATGCCGCGGTGGCGCTGCAGTTTGCCGATGGCCGCATCTTCTCTGGCCGCTACGCCGAGAACGCCGCCTTCAACCCCAGCCTGCCACCGATGCAGATGGCCTGCGCCCATGCGGTGCTTAACGGCGAAGATCTCGTCACCATCCGCCGCGCCGTGCTGCTGGAGAGCAAAAACGGCCAGATCAGCCAGCGTGACTCCGCCCAGTCCACCCTCAAGGCGCTGGGCTCCGTCGAGCTGGAGTATCAGGCGGTCTGACCCCTGCCTTGCTTCGATAAACGAAAGCCCCCGCACCTTGGTGCGGGGGCTTTTTTACTGGGCCGTTTAACCGGGAGCGACCGGTGATCTTCACGGTTTGGCGCGGTTGATCAGCACATCTAACCGGTTGCTGATCAGACAGGTTTTAGCCGCGCCGTGAAGTGGCGCAGCAGCGGCGGCTCGTAATCAAAGGTGAGCCCGCGAATGTCGCTGGCCCGCGCTTTCACCGCGATCAGGCAGTCGGCCACATAGTCCATGTGATCCCGGGTGTAGACCCGGCGCGGAATGGTGAGACGCAACAGCTCAAAATCCGCCGCCTCCTGCTTGCCGGTGGCGGGATCGCGCCCCAGCAGCAGGGAGCCTATTTCCACCCCGCGCACGCCCCCTTCCAGATAGAGCTCGCAGGCGAGCGCATGGGCCGGGAACTGCTCGGCCGGAATATGGGGCAGCAGCTTTTTGGCATCCACAAACACCGCATGGCCGCCGGTGGGGGTCTGGATCGGGATCCCCGCCTCGGTCAGCCGCTCGCCGAGATAGGCCACCTGACTGATACGGTAGGTG
>OJJG01000181.1_pt1 | contig 9987 bp, 9 predicted proteins | sample 1596291 | NCBI WGS metagenome assembly OJJG01 (sample SAMEA4350149, study PRJEB24818) | metagenome | biome: human; feature: gut; material: faeces | place: Denmark | collected 2013-09 | reverse complement strand
GGTTTCGATGGCGCCACCACTGCGCAGCGGCCAGCCCGGCAGGCGGTAACGGCGTTTGATGGGCCAGAAGAGCGGAATGCCCGCCGGGGTGAGCCAGTCCCCCAGCAGATGGCTGAGGTAGCCGACGATAAGTGCATCCTTGACCCCCATGGGCAGAGTGCCCGGCGGCAGACTCTGGTTCAGCCCCCAGACAGCGGCGGCGACTGCCAGCAGACTGTGGGTGAAGCCGCGATGGCCGAACAGCCGCGACAGAGGTTTCGAGATCCACGGCAGGCGCTGCCCCAGCACCGATTTGGGGTGGTCGAGGTCGGGCAACAGGGCGCTGGCCAGCGCGGCAGGGATGGTCTGCCACAGACTGGCATCGGCCAGCGCCGGAGTGAGCTGCAGTTTATGGGCGATCAGGGTGCTGGTAACGGAGAAGAGCAGGTGCCCTTGGGCGGTCATGATGATTACGGCGTGGACAAGATGGCGACGCATCTTACCAGTCTGACGGTTGTGGTCAGCTCTTATTTTAAAAATCAGGATGTTACGGCGAAAAAGCGCCCATGTTGGGCGCCTTTAGGGTCTCTTTACAGCTTGCCTTTGACCAGCCACTTGTCGAGGGCGTTGGCGAAGCGCTGTTTGTCAGCGGCATTGAAGGGGGCCGGGCCGCCGGTCTGCACGCCGGCCGAGCGCAGCTCTTCCATAAAGTTGCGCATGCCGAGCCGTGCCTTGATGGTCTCGCGGGTGTAGATCTCGCCACGGGGATTGAGCGCTTCGCCACCGGCATCGATCACCCAGGAGGCGAGGGGGATATCGCCGGTGATCACCAGATCGCCGGGTTGAACCTGCTGGGCGATGACATGATCTGCCACATCGAATCCCTTTTCCACCTGCTGGGTTTTGATGAAAGGCGAGGGGGGCACCCGCAATCCCTGATTGGCCACCAGGGTGGTGACGACCTGGGCGCGGTGGGCGGCGCGGTAGAGGATCTCCTTGACCGGAATGGGGCAGGCATCGGCATCAACCCAGATGGGCATGGCATGGTTTCCTGTAGTGAAAGCGGATAGAAAACGAGAGTGGTCATGTTAACACAAGCCTCCCCTTCCCGGCGCGGGGCTGAGTCGGCCCAACCTTTGGTGTAAGCTGGGGCCAGCACATGAAACGAGAAGGAGACGAGATGGATCGGGTGCCCGGTGAAGTGATTTATGCCCTGACTCTGGATGGCAAGGGTGGCATGGCGCCGCTGATGGCGGGAAGCGAAGTCCCGGCGGCGCATCCCGGCTGGCTGCATCTGGATTACGGCAATCCCGATTCGGCGCGCTGGCTGTTGCAGACCCCCTTGCTCAGCGAGGCGGCCAGGGAGTCGCTGCTCGGCCAGAGCAATCGTCCCAAGCTGGTGCGGATGGGGGAGACGGTGCTGCTGATCCTGCGTGGCATCAACCACAACAAGGATCACAGGCCCGAAGAGATGGTGGCGCTGCGCATCTTCATCACCCCGGATCTCATCATCAGCAGCCGTCGTCGTCCGCTGCTCTCCGAGCAGGATGTGTTCAACCAGCTCAAGCTGGGGGGCGGCGCCGATACCCCGGCCGACTGGCTGGTGGAGATTTGCGATGCCCTGACCGATCGGGCGGGGGAGTTTGTCGAGGAGCTGCACGACAAGATCCTCGATCTGGAGGAGATGGTGCTGATGCGCGACATGCCCGCCAATGGCCGACTGGCGCTGATCCGCAAGCAGCTCATTATGATCCGCCGCTACCTCTCCCCCCAGCGGGATCTGGTGGCGCGGCTGGCCAACGAGAAGATCAGCTGGCTGGATGAGGATGATCGCCGTCGTCTGCTCGATATCGCCGATCGGCTGCGGCGCTGGCTCGATGACCTCGATGCCGGGGTGGCGCGCACCGCCGTGCTGGCAGACGAGATCAACAATCTGATGGCGGAGGCGACCAACCGCCGCGCCTACCAGATGTCGGTGATGGCACTGCTCTTTTTACCTGCCAGCTTCCTGACCGGTCTGTTTGGCATCAACCTCGGCGGTATCCCCGGGGCCGAGAATCCGACTGCCTTCTGGGTCTTCTGTGGTTCGCTGGTGGCGCTGGCAAGCGGGCTGGCTATCTGGCTCAAGCATCGGCGCTGGTGGTAAGGAGGCATAACCCATGTGGCAATCAATTGGCCTGACCCTGCTGCTGTTGCTGGGGCATACCCTGATCCGGCGGCTTATTCACAAGAGTCTGCTGGCGCTCGGCCAGAGCAGGCAGGTGAGCGAGAACCGGGTGCTCTACGTGGCCCATGTGTTCCACTTCCTGCTCGGCTGCGCCACCTTGCTGGTGCTGGCCGGGGTGTGGGGGCTCGACTTCTCCCGACTGGTGGTGCTCGCCTCCTCCTTCTTTGCGGTATTGGGGGTCGCTATGGTCGCCCAGTGGTCGATCCTCTCCAACATCACCGCCAGCATCACCATCTTCTTCGCCTTCCCCTACAAGATTGGCGACCGGATCCGCATCCTCGACAAAGATGATTCGGTCACCGGCGTCATCACCGAGATTGGCTTGTTCTACGTGCGGGTGCGTGATGACAACGGCCATCTGGTCACCTATCCGGCCAACCTGATCCTGCAAAAGCCGGTCAGAAAGCTGGAGGGCAAGGTGGTGGAACCGCTGCAACCGGAATAGAAAGCAACCGGATTAACAAAAGGCTCCTTCGGGAGCCTTTTTACTGTGCTGTGGGTGGAGCTAGCGCTCGAAGAAGCGGTAGAGGTGCTCCACCTGAACCGGGCAGTCGGCCACCTGATGCAGATGTTCGCGGGCCTGCTCGACGGTGCCGAAACTGACCGGGCAGCCGAGGGTGTCGGTCAGCTCGTAGAGGGCGCCATCCTTGCCTCTGAATTCGATGAGCCAGCCGGGAATGGCCACGTCGTGGAGGATTTCGGCCTCGTGCAGGATCTGTTGCTGATAGAGCTTACGAAGTTCACTGACTGTCATGATGCTCTCCTGTGGGGAATATCCAGCTCCAGTCTATGCCTGCCCTTTATGTGCGGCAACAGTGGTGCGGCAACGGGATCATCCCCGCAGGACCTCCCATGCCCAGCGGATGCGGATAAAGGTCTCTGCATTGCCGCCCCGATCCGGATGGTGCTGCAATGCCAGCTCCCGCCAGCGGCGGCGGATCGCCTCCTGACTCGCCCCTTCATTCAACTCGAACAGGGCCAGCGCCTCGGCTTTGTGCCCCTCACCGTCATAAGCGCGCCAGAAGCGGTTGAGCAGGGCCTCAACTTCGGCACGATCGGTCTGCCAGAACACCTGCCAGTCGAGATAGTAGCTACGCAGATTTTCGCCAAGGGCAAAGCCGTGGCTGGCCTCCGAGCTCCCGACCAGTGGTTCGAGCCGGATATCCAGGGTGCTGATCACCAGCCACCAACCCTCTTCATAAAGCTCGGCCTGCAGCTGGTAGAGGGCGTTCATGATCAGGAAGTTGACCCGAAACAGCTGCAGCTGTTCATCGTCGGCCAGCCGGGGGATCTCCCCCTGCTGGCGCAGAGCAGCCATCAGTTCATGCACCTTGTAGCTGCCCGCCGACTGTTGCAACAGCACCAGCAGAGGGACGATCAGCGGATTATGGTTGGCTTCGTTCATTCGGCGCTCTGTTCTTTGGGCGGCTGCAGGGCGATCAGCAGCTCACCCGCCTGCGGGGTGACGGGGCCGGTAACGATCTGGGGCTTGCCCTTGCTATCCATGATGAAGAGCGGGATGGCGCCGGGATTGGCGGTCTGATACTGGGCCCAGTCGAACGCCTCGCTCAGGCGGGTCGCCTTGATCTGGCCGCCCCGGCTCAGGAGGCTGCTCAGCCGGGCATAGTTGATGTCGGGGCCGAACAGGTTCTGGCGAGCGCGGAAGGTGGCACTCTCCCGGTTGGCCTTGCCGTGCTGCTCGCTGGAGCGCAGGGAGTAGACCTGCTCCTCGCCGTAGAGGTGGGCAAAGTGCAGTACCCCGAGGGCGTTGTTATGGCGGTTGGGAGAAAGCGCCAGCACGGTACTGATGCTGGTAAGCGGCAGGTGCAGCTCGGCATGTTCCGACTGGGGGTTGCCGAAATAGCAGGGGAGGTTGCTCATCCGCGCCTGTTTGCAGAACTCCCAGGCGGGATCGCAGAGCTGTACCGGCACACCCTGATCCGTCAGCGCCCGGCCTATGGCCCGCGCCACCGAGTTGGCCCCTATGATGAGCCAGGTATTGGGGGCGCTCTGGCGCATCTTGAGCAGGCTGGCCAGCGGGGCCGAAGTGAGGCTCTGCAGCACCACGGTGGAGATGATCACCGCAAATACCAGTGGCACCAGCTTGTCGGCATCGGGGATCTCGGCCTGATGCAGGCTGATGGTGAACGAGGCGCTGACCGCCGCCGCGACTATGCCGCGCGGGGCGATCCAGCTCAGCAGGGCGCGAGCTCGCCAGGAGAGATCCGAGCCCCAGGTCGAGACCAGAATACAGAGCGGGCGCGCCACAAACTGCACCACGCACAGCAGCGCCAGCACCATGGGGCCGAGTTGCCAGAGCTGGGCCAGATCGAGGCGCGCCGCCAGCAGGATAAACAGGCTGGAGATAAGGATGACCGCGAGATCCTCCTTGAACGCCAGCACCTCCTCCAGATCCAGTCCTTCCTGATTGGCGAGCCAGATGCCGAACACGGTCACCGCCAGCAGGCCCGATTCGTGGCTGAGCCAGTTGGAGAGGCTGAAGGTGACCAGCACCAGCGCCAGCACGCCGAACTTGTGCAGGCTGACCGGCAGCCAGTCCTTGCGAATGAGCAGGGTGGTGAGCCAGCCAGCCACTACGCCGATCAGAGAGCCGACCCCCACCGTTTTGGCCAGAGCCAGCAGGGTGTGGCCGATGAGATCCCCCTGACTGCCGAGGCGTACCGCCTCGAACACCAGCACCGCAAACAGGGCGCCGATGGGGTCGATGACGATCCCCTCCCAGCGCAGGATACGGTCCACCTCCCGGGTGGGGCGGATCACGTTGAGCATGGGGGCGATCACCGTCGGGCCCGTAACCACCAGCACCGCGCCGAGCATGGTGGCGACCCGCCAGTCCAGCCCCAGCAGGAAGTAACCGGCGCTGCCGATGACGGCGAAACTGACCAGCATGCCGGTGGAGCAGAGATTGCGCACCACCTTGCCGATCCCCTTGAGCTCGGCCAGATGAAGGGTCAACGCCCCCTCGAACAGGATGATGGCCACCGACAGGGAGACCAGCGGAAACAGCAGATCCCCGAGCAGGGCATCGGGGTCGAGCAGGCCGCTGACCGGGCCCAGAGTCAGGCCGGTGAGCAGCAGAAACAGGATGGCGGGCACCCGCAGCGACCAGGCAAGCCATTGGGCCAGCACGGAGACCAGGGCGATCCCGGCCAGAGAGAGGGCAATCATGCAGACCTCGATTCAGGCAGTGAGTATGGAGCTAGTGTAGTGGCTAAGTTGGTCAGATTGACACCCGAAGGTGCGGGCATCGGGGCCGGGGTGGGGAGATGTGCGACAGTCGGCGTCATGGTGGCTGGCGGTGGTGTGCAGGGCGCCAGCCAGACGCCAACCGTGGTGATGGGGTGGCCTTGGGGCCGGATTAGATGGGGCTCTCCTTGTGGAGCTCGCCGACACAGTCGGCCAGCGTCAGTACCAGTGCGGAGCGCACCATCTGATCGAGCCGGTTGAGCTGCATCTGGTAGAAGGCCCAATCCTCTTCGCTGGCGGGGGGCTCCAGCTTCATCATGCCGCCCTGATTGACCCCGTGCAGGCGGTCGAGCAGATCGCGGATCGGCTTGTCGCTGAAGCGGTAATCCTTGGGGTCGCGCACCAGAAAGTCGCGGATCTTGATATAGGCTTCGATATCCTGATAGCGCTCGAGTGAGATGAGGCCGAGGGCGAAGATGAGCTTGAGGCGCACCTCCAGCTGGCCGAGGGGGCCGCTCTGGTTGAGCAGGGGTTCGATGGCGTATTTGACGGCATACTCCTCCTGACGAAACGCGCGTCGCATCAGGGAGTCGACCGCCTCTTCCAGGATGGTCACGGCTTCGAGAAAGAAGCCGCGGGGGCCATCCTGCTCGTTCAGTCGTTCCAGTACTTCATCTTCCTGGTGTGTGGTCATAGGTGCATTGGGTCCAGCTGACAGGGAGAGAGTAAGCCTCTCTCCCGGTTTTTATCATATGGGGGCACATTCCCTTGCCATTCAAGCGCTTGGCGCGCTATCAGTGGTGGCTGAATGCGCCGCAAGCAGGGTTATTACAGGGTTTCGTAACGGGCGACGATGGCGCGAACCACTTCGCTCTCTTCATCCAGTCCGGTGACGCGGGCCAGCGCTTTGGCCGGGCCCAGCTCCGCCAGCAGGGCTTGCAGCTCCACCGCCTGCGGGTCATCGGCATTGCGATAGTGGAGCGCCGCGGCGATCCCCTCCTGCAACTGCTCGTTGGGCAGGCCGTACTCCAGGGTGCCCAGTAGCGGCTTCACCAGTCGATCTCCCGCCGCCAGCTTGCGCAGTGGCTGACGACCGACCCGGTCAATCTCATCCACCAGATAGGGGTTGGCGAAGCGGGCCAGGATCTTCTCGATGTAGGCGGCGTGCAGGCGCGGGTCGAAGCCGTAGCGTTTCACCAGTACGGCACCGCTCTCCTCCATGGCGCGGCGTACCTTGCTGCGGATCACCGGATCCTCGATCGCCTCGCGCACTGTGCGGTAGCCCCGCAGTTTGCCGAGGTAGGCGGTGACGATGTGGCCGGTGTTGAGGGTGAACAGCTTGCGCTCGACGAAGGCCATCAGGTTGTCGGTGGGCTCCATGCCCGCCACCTGTGGCAGCTCCCCCTTGAACTGGGTCTGGTCGACGATCCACTCGCTGAAGCTCTCTACCGTCACTTCCAGCGGGTCATCGTTGGCAGCCGCGGCGGGCGGCACGATGCGATCCACCGCTGAGTCGACGAAGCCGATACAGGATTCGAGCGTGGCATGATACGCGACCGGCAGGTACTTGAGTACCTCCCGCTTGAGGTGGCTGGTGCCGCGCACCATGTTTTCGCAGGCGATGACGTTGAGCGGAGTCAGGTTGCCGGCATCGAAACGGGCCTGCAGCCCCTTGGCCAGGGTGCTGGCAATCTTGTCCAGAATGTTGGGGCCCACTGCCGTGGTGACCAGATCGGCGGTGATGATGCGGGCGATCACCTCGTGACCGGCGGAACTGACCGCTGCCACGTTGCGCACCACGTCCAGCTTCTGATCCGCACCCACCACATGGACCTTGTACTCCTGACGGTGGTTGAGCTGGTCGATCAGGGTGTCGTTGACGTCGGCGAAGGTGACCTGATGGCTGGCATCCGCCAGCACTTTACCGATAAAGCCGCGACCGATGTTACCAGCACCAAAATGCAATGTTTTCATGATATTAACCTCTTGAACCAAAGACGATGAAAGATGATTACGCAGCCTGTTCGGCACCCAGCAGATCCAGGAAGGCCTGGGGATCCGTGGTGCTGGCCAGCCGGTCGATGAGACCGGGTTCATCCAGTGCATTGGTCAGGCGGGTTATCACCTGCATATGTTCGTCGTTGCGGGCGGCGATGCCGATCACCAGCCGCGCTACCTCATCGGCAGCCTCGCCAAAGGCGACCCCGGCCGGGTACTGGCAGATGACGATGCCGGTACGCTTCACAAACTCTTTGGCGGCGATGGTGCCATGGGGCACGGCGATGGATTCGCCGAGGTAGGTGGAGACCAGCTGTTCGCGCTCCAGCATGGCGTTGACGTAGTCGGGCGCCACGTAGCCCCGCTCGGCCAGCAGTCGGCCAGCGGTCAGGATGGCGGCCTCCTTGTTGTCCGCTTTCAGCCCCAGATGCACGTCATGACGGCTCAGGGTAAAGACTTCGGCGGCCTGTGGCTCGTAGCTGTCGTCGTTGGCCGCCACCAGCAGCTGCGGGTTGGCGACGTCATCGTTGGCAGCGCGGCTCAGGCTCTGTACCAGCTCCTGATAGAGGCCGTTGTCGAGGAAGTTGGTGAGGGAAATATGATGAGCATTCGGCGCATGGCGACGGGCCCGCTCGGTCAGATCCTTGTGAGTGATGACCCAGTCCACCTGATCGTCGAGCTGATCGATGGCGCGGTTGGTGACGCTGATATCAAGCCCTGCGGCCTGCACCCGCTTGCGCAGCATGCCGGCGCCCATGGCGCTGGAGCCCATGCCCGCATCGCAGGCGACCACGATATTGCGTACTGCCATCAGTTCGCCACCCGGCTTCTTGGCCGCTGCGGTTTCGGGCTTGCCGCCCTTCATGGCTTTCATCTTGCGAGTGGCTTCACCGAGGGCATCGGCCTCGTCGGCTTCCGGCTGCTGGGCGCGAACGAATACGGCGGCGACCAGGAAGGAGACCAGAGTGGCGCTGATGATGGAGAGGGCGACCCCGATCAGGGAGGCTTTCGGCGTCATCAACAACACGGCGAAGATGGAACCCGGTGAGGCAGGGGAGACCAGACCGGCATTGAACAGGGTCAGGGTAAAGACCCCGGTCATGCCACCGGCGATCACCGCCAGAATGAGGCGCGGGTTCATCAGCACATACGGGAAGTAGATCTCGTGGATGCCGCCGAAGAAGTGAATGATTGAGGCGCCAGCCGCGGACTGCTTGGCCGCACCACGACCGAACACCATGTAGGCCAGCAGCACACCCATGCCCGGGCCCGGGTTCGCTTCAATCAGGAAGAAGATGGAGCTGCCGTGCTCGGTCGCCTGCTGGATCCCCAGCGGCGAGAAGATGCCGTGGTTGATGGCGTTGTTGAGGAACAGGATCTTGGCCGGCTCGACGAAGATGGAGGTGAGCGGCAGCATGTGGTTTTCCACCAGGAAGCCGACGCCACCGGCCAGCAGGCCGGAGAGCACCTTGACGAAGGGGCCAATCACAAAGAAGGCGAGGATGGCCAGCAGCATGCCGATAAGGCCGGCGGAGAAGTTGTTGACCAGCATCTCGAAGCCGCTCTTGACGCGACCGTCCATCGCCTTGTCGAAGCGCTTGATGGCCCAGCCACCGAGCGGGCCGACCATCATGGCTCCCATGAACATGGGGATATCGGTTCCCACGATGACACCCATGGTGGTGATGGCACCGACCACGCCGCCGCGCTCACCGCCCATCAGTTTGCCGCCGGTGTAGCCAATCAGCAGCGGCAGCAGGTAGGTGATCATGGGGCCGACCAGCTTGGCCAAGGTTTCATTGGGCAGCCAGCCGGTGGGGATGAAGAGGGCGGTAATAAAGCCCCAGGCGATAAAGGCGCCTATGTTGGGCATGACCATATTGGACAGGAAGCGTCCAAAATTCTGTATCTTGACTTTGGTATCCGGTGATAACATGTCGGGACCCCGTTTTAAGCCTGTTTGATTAAAAGTGGTAGTCGGGATGGCCGGTTTTGCCGAACCTCCATCCCGGTCGTCTAAGCAACTTCAATCTACCAGCTTGCGATCAAATTAGGCTGAAAACGGGGTGTCTTGTGATCCACCTCTCAGATACCCCGTCATACCCCCTCCATAACTAGTGATCTGTGTCACATTCACATGCTGTAATTCGGCTACATTTCGATCTTTTCTGTTTTGAATGACCATTTTTTGTGGTTTAGATCACCAATTCAGCTTTGCCGCTCCTTCGTACAAAAGTGATTTGCATCACAAATTCAGTTTTTGTATTCGAATGGGACAAATCACTCAATTACTCATCAGTGGGTAGTGGCGATGGATCTATCGAAATACTCCATTGCTTACCAATGAATCAATAAATTTGTAACCCGCTTTCAGTTTTTACGGTTGGTGATGAGGTCTCTTTTGCTGCTGGCCGATGGGAATGGGCGCCAACATGCAGGATGTTATCGAGCGGCAGATGTTCGGGGCGCTTGCTTGCCGCGCTGGGCTTATAGCAGATAAAAACAAACCGCCAGCAGGCGGGTTGTCGGGTTTTGCGATCTGAGCCCTGTCGGGGCTGGGGGTTGAGTGGAGGCGG
>OJJG01000179.1_pt1 | contig 10031 bp, 10 predicted proteins | sample 1596291 | NCBI WGS metagenome assembly OJJG01 (sample SAMEA4350149, study PRJEB24818) | metagenome | biome: human; feature: gut; material: faeces | place: Denmark | collected 2013-09 | reverse complement strand
CAATGAGTATTCACTGCTTTAGCCATCAAAATGCTGCATCGCGCGATCCGATCAGGGTTGCGCGTCCGGCTGACTAGCAGGGGCCGCCTTGATAAAGGCTTGCAACTGTTCGCAGTTGGCGACGATGCGGCGGATGGTGGGGTAATCGTCCAGGGTCATGTCGTAGCGACGGGCGTTGTAGACTTGGGGCACCAGCATGCAGTCGGCCAGGGTCACTTCGTTGCCGACGCAGTAGACACCGGCGGTGGTCATCAACAGCTGTTCGAGGGCGGTGAAGGTCTCGTCAATCCAGTGGCGATACCAGCGAGCCTCCTGCTCGTTGTTGGCCCTGAAGTGCTCTTCCAGATAGTTGAGCACCCGCAGATTGTTGAGCGGGTGGATATCGCAGGCGATCATGTTGACGATCTGGCGCACTCGGGCCCGCGCGTCGGGGGAAGAGGGCATCAGGGAGTAGGCGGGATAGGTCTCGTCAAGGTACTCCATGATGGCGACCGACTGACCGATCTGCACATCGCCATCCACCAGAAACGGCACCAGCCCTTGCGGGTTGATCCGGCGATAGGCCTTCTCGCTCTGCTCGCCTTGCCGCAAATTGATGGGATGCTGCTCGTAGGCGAGCCCCTTGAGCTGCAACACGATCCGCACCCGAAAACTTGCCGACGAACGCCAATAGCCAAACAACTGCAACATAATCTGTCCCTGCATCTTATCTGGGCCTGCAGCCCGGCAGGTGCTCGCCACCTGCCTCCGTGTGTATCCTGCACCGGTTGAGGGCTCGTCGTGATCCGGACATATCCCGAATACCCTTGCCGCCAACCGGCGCTGGTCATCAACCTCCCTGACCGCTCGCTGGCACCACCTGTTGAGAGATGGTGCCAAACAGGTTTTGGCCAGAGCGATCCTCCATCGCGATCGACACTCTATCACCAAACTGCAAATAGGGGGTTATAGCTTGATCACAATCAAGAATTTCCAGCATGCGGCGCTCGGCGATACAGGATGAACCGGCGCTGCGATCGTAGTTGGAGACGGTACCCGAGCCAATGATGCAGCCAGCGCCAAGGGGACGGGTCTTGGCGGCATGGGCAATCAGCTCGAAGAAGCTGAAGGTCATGTCCACCCCGGCTTCTGGCGCACCAAACAGGGCACCGTTGAGGTGAGTCAGAAGCGGCAGATGCACTTTGCCATCACGCCAGTCATCGCCGAGTTCATCTGGAGTGATGGCCACCGGCGAGAAGGCGCTGGACGGTTTGGACTGGAAGAAGCCAAAGCCCTTGGCCAGCTCCCCCGGGATCAGGTTGCGCAGGCTCACATCGTTGACCAGCATCAGCAATTTGACGTGGCTGGTGGCCCCCTGCGCACTCACCCCCATAGGCACATCGTCGGTGATGATGGCTACCTCCGACTCGAAATCGATCCCCCACTCCTCCGAACCCATCACAATCGGCCCACGGGGAGCCAAAAAGCTGTCGGAGCCCCCCTGATACATCAGCGGATCGTGCCAGAAGCTTTCCGGCATCTCGGCGCCGCGGGCCTTGCGCACCAGCTCCACATGGTTGACGTAGGCGCTGCCATCAGCCCACTGATAGGCACGCGGCAGCGGAGAGAGGCAAGACGCTTCATCAAAGGGGAACGCCTCGGGCACGCGGCCCTCGTTAAGCTGCTGATAGACAGCCTCCAGCCTGGGGGCAACCTCGGCCCACTCATCGAGGGCGGCCTGCAAAGTCGGGGCAATCTCGCTCACCCGCACCGCCCGGGCCAGATCCCTGCTCACAACCACCAAAGCGCCATCGCGCTTGCCATTGTTCAATGTTGCCAATTTCATAAGCGATTCCTTATTTGCCGGCAGCAGCGTCCGGGCGCTGCCAGCTGGAGACATACCGGGTGTTCTCGATCCCTTCGCACAGACTGCCGACGTTCAGCGCATCGCGGGTATCGAGCATCACTGCCACCTCGTCGGTGAACTTCTTGGCATAGGCCTGCCCTGCCGCAAACGCCTTGGGATGGGGGCCGTGGGTGAAACCGGCGGGATGGAAGGTGACCATGCCCCGCTCGATATTGTCCCGGCTAAAGAAATCCCCCGCGTGGTAAAAGAGCACCTCGTCGTAATCGTCATTGCTGTGATAGAAGGGCACCTTGAGGGCGCCGGGATCGCTCTCGATGGGGCGCGGCACGAAGGTACAGATCACGAAGCGGCTCGCCACAAAGGTCGAATGAGCCGACGGCGGCAGATGGTAGCGATGGCTCATCAGCGGGCGGATATCCCGCCAGTTGAGGCGCACCACGCACAAATCCCCGTGCCACCCTTGTGCATCCAGCGGGTTGAAGGGCCAAGTGATGACCGATACCTGATCGTGGCGCTTCACCTGCAGCGACCAGGGATTCTCATCCTGCTGGGCCAAAAAGCGCTCGTTGATGGCGGGCACATCCAGCGCCGCTGGGTCGAAGATGGCGTGATTGCCCACCAGCCCCTTATCCGGCAGCTGGTAGCTGTCGTTGGTCGCCTCGATCATCAGGATGAACAGGGGCGCCGTCGGCTCAATGCGCCACATGGTGCCACGGGGGATCACCACATAGTCGCCGTCCCGCAGGCTCAGGTGGCCGTAGTCGCAGAAGAACTCACCGCCTCCCTCGTGGATAAAGAGCAGCTCGTCACCGTCGGCGTTGCGCACCAGAAACGGCATCGCCTCGGAGAGCCGCCAGATGCGATAGCGGCAGTGGGGGTTGCTGAGAATGTCGGGAGCCACCCAGGGAGAGAGCGAGCTTACCTCCTCTTGCAGGGCATTGAGGTCAAACAGCCGTGGCCGCAGCGGCCCCTCCCAACTGCTCCAGTCGGTGGGGGCATGCTTGTGGTGCATGTGGGTGGCAGGGCCGAAAAAGCCGCTTCGCCCCAGCTCGCGCTCATAGATGGCCTGCTCCGGCAGGTCGGCATGGGCCTGCCGGGAGTGGGTTCCCTCCCGATGGGGGAAGTTAATCCAGTTACGCATCGCTCGCTCCCTCTTTGCGGGCACCCTTCTCATCCTCGGCGCCACCCAGCACGCCGCGGCGGATCTGGTCCAGCTCGATCGATTCAAACAGCGCCTTGAAATTGCCCTCGCCAAACCCTTCGTTGCCCTTGCGCTGGATGATCTCGAAGAAGACCGGGCCAATCACGGTATCGGTGAAGATCTGCAACAGGATGCCATCCTTGGTGGGGGAGCCGTCGATGAGGATGCGCAGCTCTTTGAGGGCCGCCAGATCCTCCTGATGCCCCTCGACCCGGCTGTTCACCTTCTCGTAGTAGGTATCCGGGGTCGGCATAAAGCCGGTACCGCGGCTGCGCAGGGTGCGGATGGTGTGGTAGATATCGCTGGAGCCCATGGCGATGTGCTGGATCCCCTCCCCCTTGTACTGACGCAGGTACTCCTCAATCTGGGACTTGTCATCCGCCGACTCGTTGATGGGGATGCGGATCTTGCCGCAGGGGGCGGTCATGGCACGCGAATGCAGCCCGGTCAGCTTGCCCTCGATATCGAAGTAGCGAATTTCGCGGAAGTTGCCGATCCGTTCATAGAAGTTGGACCAGACATCCATATTGCCGCGATGGACGTTGTGGGTCAGGTGATCGATTTCGATGAGACCAGCATCCACCTCTGCCATCCGGGACTGCCAGTCGGGGTAGAAGACAAAATCCACGTCATAGATGGAGCCCTTGTCGCCATAGCGGTCGACAAAGGAGAGCGTGCTCTCGCCGATACCGTAGATGGCGGGAATATTGAGCTCCATCGGGCCAATCTTGCCGACAAAGGGCTTGGCCCCCTTGGCGATGGCGTACTGCTGGGCCTTGCCCGCATCGCTCACCCGAAATGCCATGCCGCAAACGCTCGGCCCGTGCAAGCTGGCAAACTGCTCCGCCTGGGAGTGAGGCTCGGCATTGACCACGAAATTGATATCCCCCTGCCGGTAGAGCCAGCACTGCTTGTGTTTGTGCTTGGCGACCTCGGCAAACCCGAGCGAAACGAACAGGCTCTTGAGGGCAGCAATCCCTTTGGCATCGGGGGCCGTGTACTCGACAAACTCGAAACCGTCAGTGCCTAACGGATTGATGGTGTGGGTGGCGGAAGAGGTGGCATTCATGGGGCGCTCCTTGCTCTTGATTCGGTTAAAACGGATTGCGGCACCCAGCGGCGCGGCAAGTGTTAACAACTTGTTTCATTAGAAGCAGGGCGTAGCAGGAAGAGAAGAGGCGGGTTGCAGATAGTTTTTCGCAGCTGGCAGCAAAAGATGTAAATGGATTGTGACATTCAAGCCACAGCCTTGCGGATCAAACGGTAATGACCCGCAGGGCTGTCAGCTTTGCATTACAGTTGCCAGTTTTTGATCATCAGATGGGGCAAGCAGGCCCGGGCCTTTTGCAGTCGCGTGGGCGTCGGATTGAGCAACCACGCCTCTTTCCCCAACCCCAGCAGCGGCAGATCGTGCAGGCTGTCGCTAAGCGCCAGCTCGGCATCGAGGGCGCAAATCTCCGGCAGCAGCTTGTGCTGGCCGTGGCAATAGAAGCGCGGCATCAGGCCGCCAAAACGGTAGTGCATCTGCGAGCCAATGATCCGGTGGGGCAACTGGCCGGGCAGTTGCTGATAGAGCTGGGCTCGCACCAGCGCGCAGGGACTGGCGGAGATCACCCAGCAGCGCGCCCCCTCGCTTTGCAGCAATTCGCGAGCCTGACGATACAGCCCCGATCTGGTGCGGCAATAGGCACGCACCAGCTTGCGCCAGTCCAAAGGGGAAAGCCCCAACGTGATGGCCCACCAGATAAGGGAGATACCGCGCCGCCGCTGGCTGGGAAGAAGATAGACCAAGCCACCCAGCGCAATCACTGGCAACAGCAGCAGCGGCCAGATCCGGCGGCGCAGGATATAGCGCAGCAGACCGGCGTGGCTGTCGCCTGGAGCCAGGGTGTCGTCAAAGTCGGCCAGGATCCAGCGCGGAGTGCCCCCGTCAGGATCACGATCTATCGCTGAATGGATAATGGTGTCAGACGCTGGGCACATCAGCATCAGGGCGCAAGGGCAGCGATGGCTGCCGTGAGCTCGGGAGTGACAAATTCACTCCCCACATCGGGCGGACAGACAAAGTCGAACGGCTCGCCCGCCAGGGTAAAACTCAGTCGCCAGGCGTGCAGATAGCCGCGATCGGCTGGCGTACCGCCATAGCGCTCATCCCCGAGAATGGGGGCGCCGATACTTTTGAGGGCAACCCGGATCTGGTGGGTTTTGCCGGTCTGGGGCTTGATGCGATAGAGCCGCAGCCCCTCGCGCACCGACACCGAATCAAACCAGCTGATGGCAGGATTATCCAGCGTGCGTACCAGCATCCAGCTGCCGCCACGCCCCTTTTGCATATCCCCCTTCACCCAGCCCTGCTTCTTCTTCGGTTTACGATCGGAGAGCGCCAGATACTGCTTGCTCACCTCACGGGCCGCAAAAGCCATGCTCAGCTCACGGTTCGCCTCTGGGGTGCGGGCAAGCAGTACCAGGCCGGAGGTCATCTTGTCGAGCCGGTGTACCGGATAGAGAGTGAGCCCGGTATCGGCCTTAACGCGATTGACCAGCCCCGGATTGACCGCCTCCCCGTCGCCCTTCTCGTCGTGCATGCCGATGCCGGGCTGCTTGTCGATAACCAGGAAAGCGGGATGCTCAAAAAATATCCGGTACATAAAACCTCGGGAACTGGGGAATAAGGCATGCAGCCAACGACTGGCGGCGCTCGGGAGTGCTGCATTCTCCCTGCTCGGCCGCCATTTGGCAAACCGGGCGGGCAGAGGATGAAAATAAAAAATGGCCCCGCCTGCAACAGGCGGAGCCATTTTCGCTCATCTTGGCAGCTCAACCCTTACACATTGCGCGGGCGCAGGTGAGCGTGCCAGCGCGCTTCCCACTTCTTGAACAGCCAGACGATGACAAAGGTGAGCAGCATATAGAGCAGCCCTGCGGTCAAAAACGCCTCGAACGGACTGTAGTAGCGAGAGTTGATGATCCGCGCCGCGCCGGTCAGATCGACGATGGTGATGATGCCCGCCACCGCCGAGCCCTGCAGCATGAAGATCACCTCGTTGCTGTAAGCCGGCAGTGCCCGACGAAACGAGTTGGGCAAAATGATCCGGGTCAGGGTCTGCCAGCGGGTCATGCCAAAGGCGTTGGCAGCCTCAATCTGGCCGCGCGGCATATTGTGCACCGCCCCGCGCACGATCTCGGCGGTATAGGCGGCGGTATTGAGGGTGAAGGCCAGCAGAGCGCAGAACCAGGCTTCGGAGAAGAGCGACCAGGCGGCACTGTTCTTCAGCCACTCCCACTGGGCGGCGCCGTAGTAGATGATAAAGAGCTGCACTAGCAGCGGGGTACCGCGAAAGAAGTAGATATAGGCCCAGATCGGCCCCTTGATCAGCCAGTTGCGGCTGTTGCGCAGGATGCCCATGGGCACCGCCAGCATCAACCCAAGGATCAGAGAGAGGGCCACCAGCCAGACGGTGGTATAGAGCCCCTCCCAGTAGGTGGGCCACTCTTTGAGAATGATTGAGAAATCCATGGCTTACCTCGTCTTGATGGCGTAATGACGCTCGGCCCACTTGAGCGCCGAGGTGGAGACTGCGGTGAAGATCAGGAAAATTAACGCCACCGCCATGTAGAAGGTGAAGGGTTGCTGGGTCGAGCCCGCCGCCAGCGAGGCTTTGCGCACCATGTCATCGAGGCCGATGATGGAGACCAGCGCGGTGGTTTTCAGCAGCACCAGCCAGTTGTTGCCAAACCCGGGCAGAGCGTGGCGCATCATCTGGGGGAAGAGGATCCGCACAAACACCTGGGTTGCCCGCATGCCAAAGGCCCGTGCGGCCTCCAGTTCGCCTTTGTCCACTGCCAGAATGGCGCCGCGAAAGGTCTCGGTCATGTAGGCGCCGAAGATAAAGCCGATGGTCGCGACACCGGCCACAAAGGGGCTGATGTCGATATAGTCCGGAAGCAGGGAGACCCACTCCTGATTGGGATTGCTCTCCAGTAACCAGCTGTTGTAAGTCTCGTTGACCCAGGTGCAGATGCCGTTGATCAGCACCTGGCCGCCAAAGAAGAGCAGCATCATCAGCACCAGATCGGGGATACCGCGAATGATGGTGGTGTAGCCGGTGGCGATGGCCCTGGCCCACTTGTAGGGAGAGAGTTTGGCCAGCGCCCCCAGCATCCCCAGCAGCAACGCCAGCAGCAGGGAGGCCAGCGCCACTTCCAGGGTGACCCAGGCGCCCTCCAGCAGCGAGGCTTCGTATCCTTTCAAATCAAACATATGCAGCTCCATCGCCACTGAATCTTCACGCACCTGCTAACCAGAAGGCTCCATAGCAGTCCGAATGAAATATGTGCAGCTCCATTGCAATCAATGCGGGCCCGTAAACTCCCTCAGGGAGGTGACGGGCCCGATGACTACTGACGGGATCAACCTGTCGTTACTTGCCGTAGACGTCTTTGGACTTACTCGCCGTAAACATCTCTTTGTTTTACTCTCCGTAAACGTCGAACTCGAAGTACTTGTCGTTGATTTCCTTGTACTTGCCGTTGGCACGCAGCGCCAGAATGGCGGCGTTGAATTTCTCTTTCAGATCCTTGTCAGCCTTGCGCACCGCAATACCGGCACCCTCGCCAAACCACTTGGGATCGGTCAGTTTCGGGCCGACGAATTCAAAGGCATCACCCCCCTCTTTCTTCAGCAGACCGTCGGTGATGGCGGCAGAGTCGGCCAGCACATAGTCCACACGACCGGATTTCAGATCGAGATAGGCTTCATCGGCGGTGCCGTAACGCTTGATGGTGGCGTTGGGGAAGTTGTCGGTAATAAAGGTATCCATGGAGGTCGCACGCTGCACCGCGACGGACTTGCCTTCCATAAAGGCTTTGTCGAGCTGCACGTCAGTGCCCTTCTTGGCGGCGAAGCGGGCCGGAATGTGCTGGTACTTCTGGGTGAAGTCCACCTTCTTCTTGCGCTCTTCTGTGATGTCCATGGTGGCGATGATGGCGTCAAACTTGCGCGACAGCAGCGCTGGAATGATGCCGTCCCAGTCCTGCTTGACCAGGGTGCACTTCACTTTCATCTCTTCGCACAGGGCGTTGGCGATGTCGATATCAAAACCTTTCACCTCGCCACTGGGCTCGGTCCAGGAGAAGGGGGGATAGGCACCCTCAACCCCGATCCGGACCTCTTTCCACTCCTTGGCCATCAGGCTACCGGACGCGAGGGCAGTAACTACGGCTGTCGCCAGCATCAGCTTGTTCATGTATCTCTCCTTGATAAAACAGTTGATTGGGTAACCAGGCATCCCGCCATCAGTAGATGGATGAGATGAATTGCTTGAACCGCTCGGATTTGGGATGGGCGAAAATCTCCTTGGGGTTGCCCTCCTCTTCCACCCGCCCCTGATGCAGAAACATCACCTTGTTCGATACATCCCGGGCAAACGACATCTCGTGGGTCACCACCAGCATGGTGCGCCCCTCTTCGGCCAGCTCGCGCATCAGGCCGAGCACCTCCCCCACCAGCTCGGGATCCAGCGCCGAGGTGGGTTCGTCAAACAGCATCACCTCGGGCTCTACCGCCAGCGCACGGGCAATGGCGGCCCGCTGCTGCTGACCACCGGAGAGGTGGCCGGGATAGTAGTCACGCCGCTCCCAGAGTCCAACCCGGTTGAGCAGTTGCTCTGCCTTGGCCAGTGCTTCGGCGCGAGGCACCTTGAGCACCTGGATTGGCACTTCGATGATGTTCTGCATGATGGTCATGTGTGACCAGAGATTGAAACTTTGAAACACCATGGCCAGCCGGCTGCGGATCCGCTCCACCTGACGCATATCCTCGGGCAACCGCTCGCCGGCGCGGCTGGTTTTCATCCGGATCAGCTCACCATGGAGCGAGACGGTGCCGGATGAGGGGGTTTCGAGCAGATTGATACAGCGAAGAAAGGTCGACTTCCCCGAGCCGGAGGAGCCGATAAGGGAGATCACATCCCCCTTGTGGGCGGTCATGTCGATGCCCTTGAGCACTTCGTGGGTGCCAAAATATTTGTGCAGATCACGTACTTCCAGTGCGGCAACGTCGCTCATCCATTACAACCTTGTCTGTCCCTAGACGCCGCAGGGGGCGTGACTCAACCATCGTCCATTTAACAAAAAGTTAACCGATGGCAACCTTCAGCGAAAATATCACCCGGATAGTGAAAAAACAATACAGAACGAGGGTCTTCAGGGGATTCGCTCTATTTTTATTCGTTCTTTGCGTATTTTTCAGCACTTTGTTTGCATAAACAGCCGTTTCAATGGCTATTCCGATACCGCCTTTTTATACCCCAATCATATCAGTGGCAAGAGAAAAGCGTGATGTGTGCCAAACCGGCACCAAAATGGTTTTATGCACCCCCTTGCCGAGCGAAATATCGGCCCCCCGATCGGATCAACTTGATTTCATTGGTGCACTCGGGCTCGCACAGAACCTTATCAAACAGAGAGGTTGTGGCAAAAAAGTAACAATCTGCCCCCAAAAGGGCTGTTTTCGGCCATGAAAGCGATAGATATGTGACACAGAGCCAATAAGTAATGATAAGGTGGTGTTTTTATCAGTTTTTGTGATCGAGGCCTCGATGCTGCTCAATGTGTTGCTGATCCTGTTGCCACTGGCAATCGGCTATCTGGTTCCCCTCTCCTCTGCCCGACTGATCAAGCTGGTCAACCAGAGTCTGGGCAAGATGGTCTACCTCATTCTGTTTCTGATGGGGCTCGGGCTTGCCTATGTGGAGAACCTGGGCAGTAATCTGGCGGTGATCTTCAAGGTCGCCGGGGTGATGCTGACCGCGATCACGGTCTGCAACCTGCTGGCCCTCTGGTGGCTCGACAAACGCACGCCGCCGACCCATGAGGCGAGCGATGCCAAGATGCCGGGCAAGTTGCACCTGTTGTGGGAATCCCTGCAGCTCTGCTTTGTGGTGCTCGGCGGGGTTGTGCGCGGGTTGCTGGGGGATCTGGGCG
>OJJG01000166.1_pt1 | contig 10745 bp, 8 predicted proteins | sample 1596291 | NCBI WGS metagenome assembly OJJG01 (sample SAMEA4350149, study PRJEB24818) | metagenome | biome: human; feature: gut; material: faeces | place: Denmark | collected 2013-09 | reverse complement strand
GGCCGGAGAAAGATTCGAAGAAGGCCTCCGAGACCGACATGTCCGGCACGTCGCTCATGATGAAGGGCACAGCCCCCACACTGCCCAGCACGGTCCAGAACAGCACCACGATGAGGAAACCCTCTTTCGAGCGCATCTCCTTCTTGTGATAGCGATTGGGAAACCAGAGCACCACGCCGAGCAGCAGGGCGATCAGAAAAGAGCTGACGAACTCGGCACCACCACCATCCCGATAGCCAAAGGCCACCAGTGCAGGCAACAGCATGGTCGAGCTGAACAGCGCAACCAGCAGGCCAACAATGCGAATAATGCTCAAGATGTGCATTACAGCTCCCTTTCCCCAATTAAAGAGCGATGGATTCTAGCCATCTAAGGGGCTGAGGGATACCCGCCCATGAGTCCGGTCGGTCAATTCACGGTCCACCTGAGCCCATACCGAGGACTCCCACGCCACCTGCAAGGTGACCAGCTGACCGTAATCCGCCGCCAGCAATTCGCCATTATGGCTGCTGATCAGCGACTCGACCGTCCCCATGTCACCGTAATCGCAGTGAATGAGAGAGGGAGTGCGCGGCACCTTAAGCAGGGTAGGCAGCTGCTTGAGGGCGGCACCGACGCCGCCCCCATAGGCTTTGACCAGTCCACCGGTGCCAAGCTGGATGCCGCCGTAGTAACGCACTACCACGGCGCAGATTTCACCGAGCCCCGAGCCCATCAACTGGGCCAGGATCGGCTTGCCCGCAGTACCGGACGGTTCGCCGTCATCGCTGAAGCCATAAACCTGACTATCTTGCGGCGCGCCCGCCACAAACGCCCAGCAGTGATGGCGCGCGGCCGGATGTTGGCGCTTGATCTCGTTGACCCACTCCTTGGCCGCCTCGACGGTCGGGGTGTGGGCGATCAGCGTAATAAAGCGGCTCTTCTTTATCTCTTCGGTCAACTCCAGCGGTGCGGCCGGAATGGAGTACGCTGCCGCCATCAGAGCCCTGCTTGTCTGGTCATGTTCTCCACCCCGTTGGCGTGCAGCACTATGTTGTCTTCGATGCGGATGCCGCCAAATGGTCGCAACGCCTCCACCTTGTTCCAGTTGACCCGTTTGCCCTGTTCGCCCTGACGCAGCGGCTCCAGCAGGCTGTCGATGAAGTAGAGTCCCGGCTCGATGGTGAACACCTGACCCACCTCCATCACCCGGGTGCAGCGCAGATAGGGAAACAGCTCGGGCGCCGCCAGATGGGTGCCGCGCTCATCCTGCATGAAACCGCCCGCATCGTGTACCTGCAAACCGAGGAAGTGGCCGAGGCCGTGAGGGAAGAAGACGTTGGTCACCCCGGTGTTGATCATCTCGTCCACCGACATATCCACCAACTCGGTCGCTTGCAGCAGGCGCGCCAGCTTGTGGTGCATCTGCAGATGCAGCTCGCTGTAGCGACGACCCGGTTTGATCTCCTTGATGATCTCCTGCTGCTGCTCGTCGAGGGCTGCAATCAGATCGGCAAACTCGCCTCGCCTCCACGCCCAGGTACGGGTGATATCGGAGGCATAACCGTGAAAATCGACACCCGCATCGATCAGGAAGGAGTGACGTTCCGCATCGGGCACCCGCACGGCGGACAAATGGGTGTAGTGCAGGATGGCCGCATTGCGGTTGATGGCGACGATATTGCCGTAGGGCGCCTCATTGGCCCCCTGTCCGACCGCCTTCATGTAGGCCAGATTGATCTCGAACTCGCTCGACCCCGCCATAAAGGAGTCCTTGGCGGCGATATGGCCGCGCACCCCAATCCGGTTCGCCTCGCGCAGACACTCCAGCTCGTAGGGGGTTTTGTAGGCGCGGTGATAGTGCAGGTAGTTGAGTACCGCCTCGGGATTGGGCTGGGTCAGCCCCAGCAGCTCGGCCACTTCCAGATGACCACCAAGATAGGCCCACTCCTGCTTGTTGGCAGGTAGGTGGTCGGCCACCTGCTCTGGCCGGGTCAGGAAACGGATATCGAAGAACTCGACCCAGAAGGCATTGGGCCGATCCGCCCCCTTGTGCCAGAAATCGACCGGGCGGTAGAACAGCAGGATTGGTTTGTTCACCCCGTCCACCAGCAGCCAGCAGTGGGGATTGTCCAGCACCGGCAACCAGGCTTTGAAATGCGGGTTTACCTTGAACGGGTAATCCTGATCATCGAGGAAGATGCGGTGAGTCTGGCCGGAGTGGATGGCCAGTCCGCTGAGCCCCTGTTGTTGCAGAATGTCGCGGGTACGCTGCTGCAAGGTATCGAGGTGCTGGGCAAAAAGTTGGCTGTAGCTGCTCATGGCGTCCTGCTCCGAGGTGAATGTGATTGCAGCATAACATCAAGCGCTTGGCGGCTCGACCCGTCAAGCAGCCGCTTCGTGAGGTAACGCATACGTTACAAACGTGTTTGTTATCAACACAAAACCAATCATTAACAAATCAAAAACAATTCAATACACTGCCGGTAGATACATGAAGTCAGGGATTACTCATGGACAACCTCTGCCTGTGGCAACCGGATCCGCTCGGGATGCAGCAATCCAACCTCTACCGTTTTATGGCGGAGGTGAACCGTTTCCACGGCTTGCAGTTGCAGAACTACCCGCAGCTTTATCAATGGTCGGTGGAGAAGACCACCCGTTTCTGGCCGCTGGTATGGCAACACTGCGGCGTCAAGGGCGAGCTCGGCAACATAGTGGCGGAGAACCGTCAGGATATGCAGCGCACCCGCTGGTTCCCCGACAGCCGCCTCAACTTCGCCGAAAACCTGCTGCGCCGTCAGGACGAGAGCCCGGCTATCATCTCCCGCATCGAAGGTAGCCCAAGTCGCACTCTGAGCTGGGGTGAACTGGGGGAACAGGTTGCCCGGCTAGCGCAGTGGCTGCGTCATCAGGGGATTGGTCGTGGCGATGTGGTCGCCGCCTACCTGCCCAATATTCCGGAAACCGTGGTTGCCATGCTGGCAACAACCAGTCTCGGGGCGATCTGGACCTCCACCAGCCCCGACTTTGGCGAGGCCAGCGTGGTAGAGCGCTTCGGCCAGACCCGGCCGCGGGTGCTGTTTGCGGTGGATGGCTATCGCTACAACGGCAAAGCTATCGATATTCAGGACAAAGTAGTAGGGGTCGTCAGCCAGATCGGCAGCATAGAGCAGACGGTGATGATCCCCCTGCTCGGCAACCCGCTGCAGCTTGGCCACAACTGGCAGCAAGTGCTGGCGAGCCAGCCGGACGCCAGCCTCCAGTTCGAGCCGATGGCCTTCAATGACCCGCTCTATATCCTCTATTCATCCGGCACCACCGGCAAACCCAAGTGCATCGTGCACGGCATCGGCGGCACCCTGCTGCAACACCTGAAAGAACACCAGCTGCACTGCGACATCAAACCGGGGGAGCGGATTTTCTACTTCACTACCTGTGGCTGGATGATGTGGAACTGGCTGGTGAGCGCCCTCGCCTCCGGTGCCACCCTGGTGCTCTATGACGGCTCGCCGTTTTACCCGGATGGCAACGTGCTGTGGGATCTCGCCCGCGACGAGCAGGTCAGCTTGTTCGGTACCTCGGCCAAGTATCTCGATGCGCTGCACAAGCAGGGTTACGCCCCCATCAAGACCCACGACTTACCGCACTTGCGGCTGATCTGCAGCACCGGCTCCGTGCTGTCGCCGGAGGGGTTTGACTACGTCTACCAGCAGATCAAGCAGGATGTGCAGCTCAGCTCCATCTCCGGCGGCACCGATATCTGCTCCTGCTTCGTCATCGGCAACCCGCTCAGCCCCGTCTATCGCGGTGAGAGTCAGGGGCGCGGCCTCGGTCTCGCGGTGCAGGTATTCAACGAAGCGGGCCAGCCGGTGCAGGGGGAGAAGGGCGAACTGGTCTGCACCAAGCCGTTCCCGGCCCAGCCGGTGGGCTTCTGGGGAGATGAAAGCGGCGACAAGTACCACGCCGCCTACTTCGAGCGGTTCGACAACATCTGGTGCCACGGCGACTGGATCGAGCTGACCCCAACCGGTGGCATTCTGTTCTACGGCCGCTCCGACGCTACCCTCAACCCGGGCGGCGTGCGCATCGGCACCAGCGAGATCTATCGCTATGTTGAACAACTCGACGAGGTGGAGGAGAGCATCGTCATCGGCCAGCAATGGCAGCAGGACGAGCGGGTGGTGCTGTTCGTCAAGCTCAAGGCGGGTTGCAAGCTGGATGAGCCTCTGCGCGAGCGGATCCGCCAGCAAATAAAGCAGCACTGCACCGCCCGCCACGTGCCCGCCCGTATCCTGCAGGTGGATGCCATCCCCCGCACCAAGTCCGGCAAGATCGTCGAACTGGCGGTGCGGGAAGTGGTACACAATCGGCCCGTCAACAACACCCACGCCCTCGCCGACCCCGAGGTGCTGAACCAGTATCGCAACCGGCCGGAACTGGCCAGTTGATAACAAACTCATATTCATCCGAGGCGCCACAAGGCGCCTCTCTTTTGCCCGTTTTGTGATGAAGAGCTTTTACTCGAGATCTGTTAAACAAATGTTTTAAATAGGTGTTGAAAATGTCTCCTTTTGGATCAATAGTGAGCCTCGCCCCCTGCTGGGGATTAAGGAGCACCACTCCCCACTGAGTGGGAACAAGGAGACACTCTCATGATCTACCAAGGCGAAACCCTGTCGGTCAGCTACCTCGAAAACGGCATCGCCGAGCTGAGGTTTGATGCCCCGGGTTCAGTCAACAAGCTGGATCGCGCTACCCTGCTCTCCCTGAGCGAAGCGATCGCCGCATTACAACAAGAACGTGAACTAAAAGGTCTGATCCTCACCTCTGGCAAAGACGCCTTTATCGTCGGTGCCGACATTACCGAATTCCTGGAACTGTTCGATCTGCCGCAAGAAGATCTGCTCGGCTGGCTGAAAAAGGCCAACGACATCTTCAATGCCATCGAAGATCTGCCGGTTCCGACCCTCTCCGCCATCAAGGGCCACGCTCTGGGCGGCGGCTGCGAGACCATTCTCTCCACCGACTTCCGTCTGGCTGACCCCACCGCCAAGATTGGCCTGCCCGAGACCAAACTCGGCATCATGCCGGGCTTTGGCGGCACTGTCCGTCTGCCGCGGGTGATCGGCGCTGACAACGCGCTTGAGTGGATCACCACCGGCAAGGATTACCGTGCCGATGACGCCCTCAAGGTGGGCGCCATCGACGCCGTGGTCGCCCCGGACGCACTGCAGAGCGCTGCGCTGCAGATGATCAAGGACGCCATCGCGGGCAAGCTGGACTGGCAGAGCCGTCGTGCCGCCAAGAAAGCCCCGCTACGCCTCTCCAAACTGGAAGCCATGATGAGCTTCACCACCGCCGCCGGCATGGTTGCCGCCGTGGCGGGCAAACACTATCCGGCGCCGATGACCGCGGTGAAAACCGTCGAAGCCGCTGCAGGCATGGGCCGTGACGAGGCTCTGGTGGCCGAAGCACAGGGCTTTATCAAGCTGGCCAAGACCGATGTCGCCAAGGCACTGGTCGGTATCTTCCTGAATGATCAGCACATCAAGGCGCTGGCCAAGAAGGCGGCCAAGCAGGCTGCTAAGGCCACTGACCACGCCGCCGTACTGGGTGCCGGCATCATGGGGGGCGGCATTGCCTACCAGTCTGCCAGCAAGGGCATTCCGGCGGTGATGAAGGATATCAACGAGAAGGCGCTGGCACTTGGCATGGGCGAAGCCACCAAGCTGCTCAACGGCCAGCTCGAAAAGGGCCGCATCGATGGCATCAAGATGGGCCAGGTGCTCTCCGCCATCACCCCGACCCTCAGCTATGACAACGTCAAGCACGTGGACGTCGTGGTCGAAGCCGTGGTCGAGAACCCGAAAGTGAAAGCCGCCGTACTGGGCGAAGTGGAAGGGATCATTGGCGAAGACGCCGTGCTCGCCAGCAACACCTCCACCATTCCCATCTCCCTGCTGGCCAAAGGGCTGAAGCGCCCGCAGAACTTCTGCGGCATGCACTTCTTCAACCCGGTGCACCGCATGCCACTGGTGGAGATCATCCGCGGCGAGCAGACCTCCGATGAAACCATCAACCGCGTGGTGGCCTATGCCGCCGCCATGGGCAAGTCCCCGGTGGTGGTCAACGACTGCCCGGGCTTCTTCGTCAACCGCGTGCTGTTCCCCTACTTCTTCGGCTTCAACAAGCTGGTCGCCGATGGCGCCGACTTCGCCGCCGTCGACAAGGTGATGGAGAAGGAGTTCGGCTGGCCCATGGGCCCCGCCTATCTGCTGGATGTGGTCGGCATCGACACCGGTCACCATGCCGGTGACGTGATGGCGCAGGGCTTCCCGGCACGCATGAGCAAGGAAGGTCGCACCGCCATCGACGTGATGTACGAAGTGAACCGCTTCGGTCAGAAGAACGGCAAGGGCTTCTACGCCTACGAGCAGGACAAGAAGGGCAAGCCGAAGAAGGTGGCCGACGCCGCCAGCTACGAGCTGCTGGCCCCCATCGCCAAGCCGAAACAGGATTTCGACAAGGACGCCATCATCGCTCGCATGATGATCCCGATGATCAACGAGGTGGTGCTCTGCCTGGAAGAGGGCATTGTTGCCACGCCAGCCGAAGCCGACATCGCGCTGGTCTACGGTCTGGGCTTCCCTCCCTTCCGCGGCGGCGTCTTCCGCTATCTGGACACCATTGGTCTGGATCGCTACGTGGCCATGGCCGACCAGTATGCCGATTTGGGCCCGCTCTACCGCGTCAGCGACAAGCTGCGTGAGATGGCGGCCCAGGGCAAAACCTTCTACTGATTGCGGAAAGGAGATCCATTCATGAAAGACGTAGTCATTGTCGACTGTATCCGGACCCCGATGGGCCGGTCCAAGGGCGGCGCCTTCCGCAACGTGCGTGCAGAAGATCTGTCCGCGCACCTGATGAAATCCATCCTGCTGCGCAACCCCAACCTCGACCCGAACGAGATCGAGGATATCTACTGGGGCTGCGTGCAGCAGACCCTTGAGCAGGGCTTCAACATCGCCCGCAACGCCGCCTTGCTGGCCGGCATTCCGAAGCAGGTGGGGGCGGTCACCGTCAACCGTCTGTGCGGCTCAAGCATGCAGGCGCTGCATGACGCCTCCCGCGCCATTCAGGTGGGTGACGGGGATATCTTCATCATCGGCGGCGTTGAGCATATGGGTCACGTGCCGATGAGCCACGGCGTTGACTTCCACCCCGGCATGGCCAAGTCGGTGGCGAAAGCCTCCGGCATGATGGGACTGACCGCCGAGATGCTCGGCAAGCTGCACGGCATCAGCCGTCAGCAGCAGGACGAATTTGCCGCCCGCTCCCACCGCCGCGCTCACGCCGCCACCGTGGAAGGACGTTTTGCCAAGGAGATCGTCGGGCTGGAAGGCCATGACGCCAGCGGCGCGCGCTTCTTCTACGACTACGACGAGGTGATCCGTCCGGAGACCACGATCGAAACCCTGAGCCAGCTGCGCCCGGTGTTTGACCCGGTCAACGGCACCGTCACCGCCGGCAGCTCCTCGGCGCTGTCAGATGGCGCCGCCGCCATGCTGGTGATGAGCGCGGATCGCGCCAAGGCCCTCGGCCTCACGCCGCGCGCCAAGGTACGTGCCATGGCCATCGCCGGCTGTGACGCCGCCATCATGGGTTACGGCCCGGTGCCGGCCACCCAGAAGGCGCTCAAGCGTGCCGGCCTGACTGTCGGTGATATCGACCTGTTCGAGCTGAACGAGGCGTTTGCCGCCCAGTCCCTGCCCTGCGTGAAGGATCTGGGTCTGCAGGATCTGGTGGACGAGAAGGTAAACCTGAACGGTGGCGCCATTGCGCTGGGCCACCCGCTCGGCTGCTCTGGCGCCCGCATCTCCACCACCCTCATCAATCTGATGGAGGAGAAGGATGCCACCCTGGGGGTTGCCACCATGTGTATCGGTCTGGGTCAGGGCATCGCCACCGTGTTTGAACGGGTGTGATAACCAGCCGGATCGACGGGATGCACTACTGAGAGTTGTCCCTTTTCGGGGCCAGTCTGACTGGCCCCTTTTCAAGTCTGTGACGATCGCCACACGGGGTGCTCGTCAGTGGTCAGAAGCTGTCTGTTGGCCGTCCCGTTTGGGTCGGCCTTTTTTCGTTTTAATCTTATCAATAGGCTGTTATTGCCTTAAACCTCACATTAGATAGGGGGCTTGCTTGCTTTTTACTCCCCCGACAGGTTCAATCTGCACAAAAAAATGGGTGGATGCACATACATATGTCAATGAGCAAACAACTGCTGATCGTCGATGACGACCAAGAGATCCGCGAGCTGCTCAATGAGTACCTGACCCGGGCGGGCTTTCAGGTATTGACGGCGGCGGAGGGCAACGAGATGCGCCAGCAACTCGCCCAGCACAGCCCGGACCTGATTATTCTGGACATCATGATGCCCGGCGAGGACGGTTTTACCCTCTGCCAGCAGATCCGTCGTGACTCCCAGGTGCCCATCATCATGCTGACCGCCGCCTCCGACGAAGCGGATCGGGTGATCGGCCTGGAACTCGGCGCCGACGACTATATCGCCAAGCCGTTCAGCCCCCGCGAACTGCAGGCCCGCATCAAGGCGCTGCTGCGCCGCGCCGAATTCCGCCAGCCGGAAAAAGAGAAAGAGCCGAGCCGCCGCCTGCGTTTTGCCGAGTGGACCCTCGACACCCTGAGCCACCAGCTGACCCATGATGATGGCAGCCTGCTGGATCTCTCCGGCAGCGACGCCATGCTGCTCGGCATGTTCCTGCAACAGCCCGGCGTGGTGCTGGATCGAGACACCATCTCGGATGCCACACGCGGCCGCGAAAGCCTGCCGATGGAGCGCGGCATCGACGTACAGATCAGCCGTCTGCGCCAGAAGCTGGGCGACAACGGCAAGAGCCCGCGCATCATCAAGACCATTCGCGGCAGTGGCTACATGCTGATCGCCGAGGTGCACGAGCTGCCATGAGCAACAAGTGGTCCTGGGGGGCGCTGGTGCCCCGCTCCCTGTTGTCACGGATGATCCTGCTGCTGTTGCTGGCCATCCTGCTCTCCCAGACCATTCTGACCGGCATCTGGATGCAGCAGATCCAGAAGCGGGAGCTGGAGGGGATGCTCAGCACCACCCGCAACCTCGCCATGTCTGCCGCCTCCACCGTCAACTTCTTCAAATCCCTGCCGCTGCAGTATCGCCATATCGCGCTGGACCAGCTGCGCAACATGGGGGGCAGCCGCTTCTTCGTCTCGCTCAACGAGGAAGAGATCCACATCAACGCCATCCCCGACAGCGAGCGCAAGACGCAGGTGCTGGAGGAGGTGCAGGGAGTGCTGACCCGCAAGCTCTCCGATGCCATGGCGATCAAGGTGGACTTCTCCCGACCCGATGACCTCCACGTCTTCAACAACGACACCCTGCTGGCGGATCTCCCCTCCTCCTGGGCCCGCTACACCCTGTCGCTGGAGCCGCTCAATCCACCGGTACTGGTGACCCAGATCGAGATTGAAAAGGGGGAGTGGCTCTATCTGGCGGCACTGCTGCCCGCCCCCTACATGACCCTCGACGATACCGTGATGCCGAGCAACCAGGTGCGTTTCATCGCCCTGATGACGGTGTTCCTCTGCTTCTTCACCTTTATGCTGGTGCGCTGGCAGACCCGGCCGCTGCGCCGTCTCGCCAAGGCGGCGGTGAATCTCGGCAAGGATATCGATCAGCCTTCGCTCAAAGAGGAAGGAGCGTCGGAAATCGTGGCGGCGACCCGCGCCTTCAACATCATGCAGCACCGCATTCGTCGCTATATCGACGATAGAGAGCGGCTGTTCAGCTCCATCTCCCACGACCTCAAGACCCCCATCACCCGACTGCGGCTGCGGGTCGAGCTGCTTGACGACGAGGTACAGATCGCCAAGTTCAACAAGGATCTCGACGAACTGGAGCTGATGGTGAAAGGGGCGCTGCAGACGGTCAAAGAGACCGACATTCACGAGAATATCGAGGAGATCGACATCAACGCCCTGCTTGAGCAGATGGCGGAGTCGATGAACCTGCACGACGAGCGGCTGACCATCGAAGGCCACTGCAAGTGGCCCTACCGCGGCAAGCTGCTGGCGCTCAAGCGCTGCATCGGCAATCTGGTGGACAACGGTATCAAGTACGGCCAGAAGGTGCGCATCATCATCATGGATGACGAGGAGATGCTGATCCTCTTCATCATGGATGAGGGCCCCGGCCTGCCGGACGATCAGTTCGAGCGTATCTTCGAACCCTATTACCGGCTCAGCACGGATCAGGCTGGCACCGGCCTCGGCCTTGGCATCGCCCGCAACATAGCCCACGCCCACGGCGGCGATCTGGTGCTGGAAAACCGTCCGCAAGGTGGCCTGCAGGCCACGCTCTCCCTACCAAGGCAGTAACCTTATGAAGTGGTTGTCTTTTTCTGTCATCGCCCTGCTCTCTGCTCCCGTTGCCGCCTCCCAGGTGGAAGTGCTGCACTGGTGGACGTCCGGCGGCGAAGCGAAAGCGGTCGAAGTGCTCAAATCCGAGTGGACCAAACAGGGCAACCAGCGGGCGATTGAGGGCGGCCGCAACGGGGATCAGGCCAGAATCGATAGTGACAAAAGCTTTACAGGGTGGCAAAAGGAAAACCACTTGATCCCATCTCTTATAAAAATTTGACGCTGCCGAAGAAAAAGATAAGCAGGAGCTACGGGTGTGGGGGAGGTTATAAATAAGGAAAGAAAGTGATAGA
>OJJG01000163.1_pt1 | contig 10839 bp, 8 predicted proteins | sample 1596291 | NCBI WGS metagenome assembly OJJG01 (sample SAMEA4350149, study PRJEB24818) | metagenome | biome: human; feature: gut; material: faeces | place: Denmark | collected 2013-09 | reverse complement strand
GGCGACCTGATGATTGTCATCAATGGTAAATCGGGTGCGGACAACGAGCAGTTGCTGGTGGAGATTGAAGAACTGTTCAACACCAAAGCGCAAAGCGGCTCGCACGAGGCGCGTTACGCCACTATTGCCAGCGCCAAAAAGCATATCCCGGAAAGTAACCTGGCGGTGATTTCGGTCAACGGTCTGTTTGCCGCTCGCGAAGCGCGTCAGGCGCTGCAAAACGATCTCAACGTGATGCTGTTTTCCGATAACGTGTCAGTTGAAGATGAACTGGCGCTCAAGCAACTGGCCCACGAAAAAGGGCTGCTGATGATGGGGCCAGACTGTGGTACGGCGATTATCAACGGCGCGGCGCTCTGTTTTGGTAACGCCGTGCGTCGCGGCAACATCGGTATTGTTGGCGCATCCGGCACCGGCAGCCAGGAGCTGAGCGTCCGCATTCATGAATTTGGTGGCGGCGTTTCACAACTGATTGGCACCGGCGGGCGCGACCTGAGCGAGAAAATCGGCGGCCTGATGATGCTCGACGCCATCGGGATGCTGGAAAACGATCCGCAAACTGAAATTATCGCACTGATTTCAAAACCTCCCGCGCCTGCGGTGGCCCGCAAAGTGCTGGAACGCGCACGTGCCTGCCGCAAGCCGGTGGTGGTCTGCTTCCTCGGTCGCGTTGAAACGCCGGTGGATGAGCAGGGGCTACAGTTTGCCCGCGGCAGCAAAGAGGCGGCGCTAAAAGCGGTGATGCTCTCCGGCGTGAAACAGGAAAATCTCGACCTGCATACGCTTAACCAGCCGTTGATTGCTGATGTGCGTGCGCGTCTGCAACCGCAGCAGAAATACATTCGTGGCCTGTTCTGCGGCGGCACGCTGTGCGACGAAACCATGTTCGCGGTGATGGAAAAACATGGCGATGTCTACAGCAACATTCAGCCCGATCCTGAATTCCGCCTGCAAGATATCAACCGCAGCATCAAACACACCTTCCTCGACTTTGGCGATGACGACTTCACCAACGGCAAGCCGCATCCAATGATTGACCCCACCAACCGCATCAGTCGCTTGATCGAAGAAGCGCGCGATCCAGAAGTGGCGGTGATCGTGATGGATTTTGTGCTCGGATTTGGATCGCATGAAGATCCGGTCGGCTCCACCATCGAGGCGATCAAAGAAGCGAAAGCGATCGCCGCCGCCGAAGGACGCGAGTTGATCATTCTCGCCTATGTGCTGGGCACCGATCTCGATACGCCATCATTAGAACAACAAAGCCAGATGCTGCTTGATGCCGGAGTGATTCTGGCGAGCAGCAGCACCAATACCGGATTGCTGGCGCGTGAATTTATCTGCAAAGGGGAGGAAGCCTGATGAGCCAGTCACTGTTTAGCCAACCGTTGAACGTTATTAACGTCGGTATCGCCATGTTTAGCGATGACCTGAAAAAGCAGCATGTAGAAGTGACTCAACTCGACTGGACGCCGCCGGGGCAGGGCAATATGCAGGTGGTGCAGGCGCTGGATAACATTGCCGATTCGCCGCTGGCAGACAAAATCGCCGCCGCTAACCAGCAGGCGCTGGAGCGCATTATCCAGTCGCATCCGGTGCTGATTGGTTTTGATCAGGCGATTAACGTGGTGCCGGGCATGACGCCGAAAACCATTCTTCACGCCGGGCCGCCGATCACCTGGGAAAAAATGTGCGGCGCGATGAAAGGCGCGGTCACCGGGGCGTTGGTGTTCGAAGGGCTGGCGAAAGATCTCGATGAGGCGACTGAACTGGCGGCCTCCGGGGAGATCACCTTCTCGCCGTGCCACGAACACGACTGCGTGGGATCGATGGCGGGCGTTACCTCGGCCTCGATGTTTATGCACATCGTGAAAAACAAAACCTACGGCAACATCGCTTATACCAATATGAGCGAGCAGATGGCGAAGATTTTGCGTATGGGTGCCAACGATCAGAGCGTGATCGACCGCCTCAACTGGATGCGCGATGTGCAGGGGCCAATGCTGCGCGACGCGATGAAAATTATCGGTGAGATCGATCTGCGCTTAATGCTGGCGCAGGCGCTGCATATGGGCGATGAGTGCCATAACCGCAATAACGCCGGGACGACGCTGCTGATTCAGGCACTGACGCCGGGGATCATTCAGGCAGGCTATTCCGTCGAGCAACAGCGCGAAGTGTTCGAGTTTGTCGCCAGCAGCGACTACTTCTCCGGCCCGACGTGGATGGCGATGTGTAAAGCGGCGATGGATGCGGCGCACGGCATCGAATACAGCACCGTGGTCACCACCATGGCGCGTAACGGCGTCGAGTTCGGCCTGCGGGTCAGCGGCCTGCCGGGGCAGTGGTTTACCGGCCCAGCGCAGCAGGTCATCGGCCCGATGTTTGCTGGTTATAAGCCGGAAGATTCGGGGCTGGATATCGGCGACAGCGCCATCACAGAAACCTACGGTATTGGCGGGTTTGCCATGGCGACCGCGCCTGCAATCGTCGCACTGGTGGGCGGCACGGTGGAAGAGGCTATCGATTTCTCCCGTCAGATGCGCGAAATCACCCTTGGCGAAAACCCCAACGTCACCATTCCGCTGCTCGGTTTTATGGGCGTGCCGTCGGCAATCGACATCACCCGCGTGGGTAGCAGCGGCATTCTGCCGGTGATCAACACTGCCATCGCCCATAAAGATGCGGGCGTCGGCATGATTGGCGCGGGCATTGTGCATCCACCTTTTGCCTGCTTCGAGAAAGCCATTCTTGGCTGGTGCGAACGTTACGGCGTCTGACCTACATGTTCATGCCGGATGCGGCGTGAACGCCTTATCCGGCCTACGGATGGCCCGAGAATTGTAGGCCTGATAAGCGTAGCGCATCAGGCAGTCTGGCGTTGGTCATAACCTAATCACCCTCTGTAGCGGACATAACAACATGAAAGAGCTTGTGGTCGTTGCCATTGGTGGCAACAGCATTATCAAAGATAACGCCAGCCAGTCGATTGAGCATCAGGCGGAGGCGGTGAAAGCCGTGGCCGATACGGTGCTGGAAATGCTGGCTTCCGATTACGACATTGTGCTGACCCACGGTAACGGGCCGCAGGTCGGGCTGGATTTACGCCGTGCGGAGATTGCCCACGAGCGCGAAGGGCTGCCCTAACGCCGCTGGCGAACTGTGTGGCAGATACGCAGGGCGGCATCGGCTATCTGATCCAACAGGCGCTGAATAACCGGCTGGCGCGTCACGGCGAGAAAAAAGCCGTCACCGTGGTAACTCAGGTGGAAGTGGATAAAAACGATCCAGGTTTTGCCCATCCCACCAAGCCCATTGGTGCATTCTTCAGTGAAAGCCAGCGTGACAAACTACAAAAGGCAAACCCTGACTGGTGTTTTGTTGAAGATGCCGGACGGGGCTATCGCCGCGTGGTCGCCTCGCCGGAACCGAAACGTATTGTCGAAGCACCCGCCATTAAGGCGCTGATCCAACAAGGTTTTGTCGTAATTGGCGCGGGCGGCGGTGGAATTCCGGTAGTGCGTACTGAAGCGGGGGATTACCAAAGCGTGGACGCGGTTATTGACAAAGATCTCTCTACCGCGCTGCTGGCCCGTGAAATTCACGCCGACATTCTGGTGATCACCACCGGCGTCGAAAAAGTCTGTATCCACTTTGGTAAACCGCAGCAGCAGGCGCTGGATCGGGTGGATATTGCCACCATGACTCGCTATATGCAGGAAGGGCATTTTCCGCCCGGCAGCATGTTGCCAAAAATCATCGCCAGCCTGACGTTCCTGGAGCAGGGCGGCAAAGAAGTGATTATCACCACGCCGGAATGCCTGCCTGCGGCGCTGCGCGGTGAAACGGGCACCCATATTATTAAAACGTAAGGACGTAGGATGAAAGAAAGCAATAGCCGCCGTGAATTTCTGAGCCAGAGCGGTAAGATGGTCACCGCCGCCGCGCTGTTTGGTACCTCTGTGCCGCTCGCCCATGCGGCGGTAGCTGGCACCCTAAACTGCGAAGCGAACAACACCATGAAAATCACTGACCCGCATTACTATCTCGATAACGTGCTGCTGGAAACCGGTTTTGACTACGAAAACGGTGTGGCGGTGCAGACCCGCACGGCGCGCCAGACCGTGGAGATTCAGGACGGCAAAATTGTCGCCCTGCGCGAGAACAAGCAGCATCCGGACGCCACGCTGCCGCACTATGACGCTGGCGGTAAGTTGATGCTACCCACCACTCGCGACATGCATATTCATCTCGACAAAACCTTCTACGGCGGGCCGTGGCGCTCGCTCAATCGTCCGGCAGGCACCACTATCCAGGACATGATCAAACTCGAGCAGAAAATGCTGCAGGAGTTACAACCGTATACGCAGGAGCGGGCGGAAAAACTGATCGATCTATTGCAGTCGAAAGGCACCACCATTGCCCGCAGCCACTGCAATATCGAACCGGTTTCCGGCCTAAAAAATCTGCAAAATTTGCAGGCGGTGCTGGCGCGGCGTCAGGCGGGCTTCGAGTGTGAAATCGTCGCCTTCCCGCAGCACGGTTTGCTGCTGTCGAAATCGGAACCCTTAATGCGCGAAGCGATGCAGGCGGGTGCGCATTACGTCGGCGGGCTGGACCCGACCAGTGTTGATGGCGCGATGGAAAAATCCCTCGACACCATGTTTCAGATTGCGCTGGACTACGACAAAGGTGTCGATATTCACCTGCACGAAACCACTCCGTCGGGCGTGGCAGCCATCAATTATATGGTTGAAACGGTAGAGAAAACGCCGCAACTGAAAGGTAAGTTGACCATCAGCCACGCCTTTGCGCTGGCTACGCTCAACGAACAACAGGTCGATGCGCTGGCGAATCGGATGGCGGCGCAGCAAATTTCTATCGCCTCGACGGTGCCGATTGGCACGCTGCATATGCCGCTCAAACAGTTGCACGACAAAGGCGTAAAAGTGATGACTGGCACTGACAGCGTTATCGACCACTGGTCGCCTTATGGTCTGGGCGACATGCTGGAAAAAGCCAATCTCTACGCGCAGCTCTATATTCGTCCTAACGAACAGAACCTCTCCCGTTCGCTGTTTCTAGCCACTGGCGATGTATTGCCGCTGAATGAAAAAGGCAAGCGTGTATGGCCAAAAGCGCAGGATGATGCCAGCTTTGTGCTGGTGGACGCCTCCTGTTCCGCCGAGGCGGTGGCGCGTATCTCGCCGAGAACCGCAACGTTCCATAAAGGGCAACTGGTGTGGGGGAGTGTGGCAGGTTGATGCGCATTTGAAACGCCTGCAACGGTGAATTGTAAGAGATTTAAGCCCCAGGGAGTGGGGCGGGAATGGTTTGCTAATGAATGATCCTGAACTTTATAATCTCGCGGCATAATTTCCAGGGGATTATTTGAGAGAAATACACAAAAGTGAGTTTTAACAAAGGTATTTATCAGGCCATAAATGTGACCTGCTTCGGATAAAAAAGATTCAGTATCGAAAAACCAATGATACTCTTGCTGATGGTTACCAACAGTAATTAAGATGTGATTTGTTTTTCCGTAATCGCAAAAATATTGCCATGACCATAAAAGAAAAATTCTCACAAAAATATCCCCATGCTTCCTTTTGTACTTTTGGCGATTCAGCAGCGTTGGCCGATCACCTCGCAACGTTGATTGCGACTGGTGTTAAAACAGCTTCCTGTGGTTCGCTGGCGGGATGTATTGAAGACAACGCATTTCCGATGATTGGTGAGTATAAGATTGTAGAAAATAGCCGTGGTGAGCCTGTATGTGTTATCAGAGTGATTGGCCTGCATTTACTGCGCTTTTCTGATGTCACCGTGGAGCTTGCCCGTAAGGAAGGTGAAGGTGACCTCAGTCTTGAATATTGGCGTAATGAACACCGTCGTTTTTTCCAGGCAGAAGGAAGCTATTCACCAGAAATGGACGTTATATTTGAAGAATATGCCCTTATTGACGTTGTGTAGATAACTATTTATCTACGCGAAATAAACTCACACACATAAAATATCGCTAATTTTGTTTATTTTGCTATTTTTTACGTGATGAATGTCACACTTATTGTTGCTGCCCGTTTTGTCCATATTTATAACCATATTTTTAATAGCTGCCTGAAATAGGGCTGTTTATTCTGCATAAAAATATTCGAAAATTCTTATTCTCTCCAGCGCGCTAATTTGGGCGAACACTTCCTGACTACCCTGCAATGAGGCTGAAATGATGAATAAACGTTTTGTTATCAATATGGTGTCTTCGCTGTTATTAGGCGCTGCGCTAATTTCTGCGCCGCTCCAGGCAGCGGAAAAAGTCGTGGTGAATATTTCTAAAGTCGATGGTATGCCGTGGTTTAATCGCATGGGCGAAGGTGTGGTTGAGGCGGGTAAAGCCTTTGGTGTTAATGCCTCACAGGTGGGGCCTTCAAGTACTGATGCTCCGCAACAAGTTAAAATTATTGAGGATTTAATCGCCCGTAAGGTTAATGCAATTACTATCGTGCCAAACGATGCCAACGTGCTGGAACCGGTATTCAAAAAAGCGCGAGATGCCGGAATTGTGGTTCTGACCAACGAATCCCCCGGTCAGCCAAGTGCTAACTGGGATATTGAAATCATTGATAACGAAAAATTTGCCGCTGAATATGTTGAGCATATGGCGAAACGCATGAGGGGCAAGGGCGGCTATGTGATTTACGTGGGTAGTTTGACCGTGCCGCAGCATAACTTATGGGCTGACTTGCTGGTGAAATACCAGAAAGAGCATTACCCGGATATGCATGAAGTTACCCGCCGCATGCCGGTTGCCGAGAGTGTGGATGACTCACGTCGTACCACACTGGACCTGATGAAAACCTATCCTGACTTGAAAGCGGTTGTCTCCTTTGGTTCAAACGGTCCGATTGGCGCGGGACGTGCGGTGAAAGAGAAACGGGCGAAAAATAAAGTCGCAGTCTATGGCATGATGATCCCTTCACAGGCGGCATCACTGATTAAAAGTGGTGATATCACCGAAGGGATTACTTACGATCCGGCCTCTGCAGGTTACGCACTCGCAGCCGTCGCCAGCACGTTGCTGAAGGGTGAAGAGATCAAACCTGGATTAGAAATGCAGAATCTGGGTAAGGCCGACGTAGATATGGATAAGCGAATTATCCGTTTCCATAAGGTATTACTGGTCAACAAAGACAATATCGACTCACTTTATTAATCCATTTCTTCGGGGCGAAAGCCCCGATTCTTATTGCCAGGGGATGTTATGGAAACTTTCCTTTCCCTTCGTCATATCAACAAAACGTTTCATGCCACGCGAGCGCTGCGCGATGTTTCTCTCGACTTTATGTCGGGTGAAGTGCACTGCCTTGCCGGGCAAAACGGCTGTGGTAAATCGACGTTGATTAAAATTATGTCCGGTGTTTATCGCCCGGATGAGGGAGCGGAAATTACGCTTGGTGGGAAAAACTGGTCAAAGCTGACACCCGCCGCTTCGGTGGCGCAGGGGATTCAGGTGATTTATCAGGACCTCTCTTTATTTCCTAACCTGAGTGTCTGGGAGAATATCGCCGTGAATCACTATCACCACGGTCTGTTTGTTAACCGCCGTCGTCTGCGTGAGGTGGCGCAGGCGGCAATGACCAGTATTAACGTCACATTGCCACTGGATACACTCGTTTCTGAGCTTTCAATTGCCCGCTGTCAGCTGGTGGCTATTTGCCGTGCACTGGCGCAGGACGCACGGTTGATCGTGATGGATGAACCAACCGCTTCGCTGACCCATCAGGAAGTGCAAGGGTTATTACAGGTGGTGCATCAATTGCGTGAACGCGGGATCTGCGTGGTCTTCGTCAGTCATCGTCTGGAAGAAGTGATGGAAGTTTCCGACCGTATTTCAGTGCTGAAAGATGGTGAGCTGGTCGGGACTTTTCCGGCTGCAGAGATGACCACAAAACAACTCGGTTTCCTGATGACCGGCCAGGAGTTTGAATATCAGGTGCGAGAGTTGTGGCAGGGAAAATCCAGCACCCCGGTGCTGGAGGTGCGTAATTTAAGTCGTCATGGGGAATATCTAAATATTAACTTGCGGGTGGAAGCGGGCGAAGTGGTATCGATTGTTGGCCTGCTTGGTGCGGGGCGCACGGAATTATGTCTGAGTCTGTTTGGTATGACCCGACCGGATGCTGGCGAGATCCTCATCAACGGCCAGCCGGTTACACTGCATAGTAACCAGGACGCTATCCGCCACGGTATTGGTTATGTTTCGGAAGATCGCATGTCGCGCGGTTTGGTGATGGCGCAATCTATTGAAGACAACATCATTAGCACTGTTTTTCACAAGGTAAAAGATCGCTTCGGCTTTCTGAGTGAAACTAAAGTTCGTGACCTGGTGGACAGGCTAATCAAGGCATTGACCATCAAAGTCTCTGATCCTCATCTTCCGGTGAATACGCTTTCTGGTGGTAACGCGCAGCGAGTATCGATCGCCAAATGGCTGGCGATTGGGCCACGACTGTTGATTCTCGATAGCCCGACAGTCGGTGTTGATATCGCCAACAAAGCAGGAATATACGGCATTATCAGCGATCTGGCGGCTCATGGCATTGCGGTATTGATGATCTGCGATGAAATTGAAGAAGCGTGGTATCAAAGCCACCGGATTTTGGTAATGCAAAAAGGTCAGATCACCCATAGCTTCCTGCCTGACAGCAGTTCTCAGGCCAGGATTGCGGAGGTGGTAAATGGCTGAACTGAAAAAACGCCATGAATTCTGGCTGGCATTACTGATTGTGGTGCTGTTTGTTGGCCTTGCCTGGCGCAGCGACGAGTTTCTGACATTCGGTAATTTGTACGATCTCGCCAATAACTATGCCATGTTGACTATTCTCGCCTGTGGTTTGTTTGTGGTGTTGATTTCCGGTGGAATTGATATTTCGTTTCCAGCAATGACCATCATTGCGCAATACGGCATGGTGCTGTTGCTGCAAAAAATTGGTGGCAACTTCGCTGTCGCGTTTGCACTGGCGGGCTGCATCGGCATTTTACTTGGCTTAATTAACGCCTTACTGGTTAATCGCCTACGGGTGCCTTCTATCATCATCACTATCTCGACGCTGAATATTTTCTATGGCCTGCTGTTATGGTTGAGTAAAGGTGTGTGGCTGTACGACTTTCCGCCGTGGTTTGAGCAGGGGGTTATGTTGTTCAAGTACACCGATGCTGATGGCTATGACTATGGCCTTGGTCTGCCGCTGATCGCCATGATTACGGTGGTGCTGCTAACAGCGTTTATCATGAATTTCACCAGTGTAGGGCGCAAAATTTATGCCCTTGGCGGGAACCGCGAATCAGCCAGTCGCATCGGCTTTAGCGTGCTGAAACTGCAACTTTTCGTCTATGGCTATATGGGATTGATGTCTGGCGCTGCGGGTGTAGTGCAGTCGTGGACGGTGATGACTGTCGCCCCCGATTCTCTTCTGGGTTATGAGCTGACAGTACTGGCTGCGGTGGTGCTTGGCGGCACTAGTTTGCTCGGCGGGCGCGGCACGTTAACCGGTACTTTGCTCGGCGTGGTGTTGTTGGCAGTGATGCAAAACGGGCTAAATTTATTGGGAGTCTCGTCTTACTGGCAAACATTGATCACCGGCATCATCATCGTTGCCAGCATTAGTGCCACGGCGTGGAGTCAGCATCAGAACCGGAGTCTGCTATGAAAAAATCGTGGCGTAATAACGTTGAGTTTTACTTGATCGGCCTGCTGGTGCTAACTGTTGCCGCGTTCAGCATTACTATGCCGGAGATTTTCTGGTCGATAAGTAATTTCCAGTCCGTCGCTTCGCAAATGCCCGTGCTGGGCATTCTGGCGTTGGCTATGGCGGTGACCATGCTTTGCGGTGGCATTAACTTGTCAATTATAGCCACTGCTAACGCCTGTTCACTGGTGATGGCGTGGGTGGCGACTCAGTATCCACCGGGTATTGCTACGGTTGTCGCTACGTTACTGGCGGGCGCTGGCGCGGCGGTGATAATCGGTTTATGTAACGGCGTATTGATTGCTGGTATTCGAGTGTCGCCAATTCTTGCAACGCTTGGGATGATGACGTTGCTCAAAGGGATAAATATTCTGGTGACAGGTGGTAGCGCCATTGCCAATTATCCCTCATGGGTGCTGTGGTTGAATCATGCGCAATGGTTCGGTATTCCGCTACCGATGTGGTTGTTTGCCGCAGTGGCACTGGGGCTATGGATATTGCTGGAGAAAACGCCGCTCGGTAAAGCCATTTACCTGATTGGGTCTAACGAACGAGCAACACTTTACTCCGGCATTAACACTCGTCGGGTGCTGATTTGGGTTTATGTCATTTCCGCCTTGCTTTGTGCGGTAGCGGCATTTTTGATGATGTCGAAACTCAACTCGGCTAAGGCCTCTTATGGCGAATCGTACTTGCTGGTGTCAATCCTCGCGGCAGTACTCGGCGGGGTTAATCCGGACGGCGGCAGCGGGCGGATAATTGGTATGGTGCTGGCGCTGTTTCTTCTGCAAATTATTGAAAGCGGCTTCAATATTCTCGGTATAAGCCCCTACCTGACGATGGCCTTATGGGGAACGTTGCTGCTCTGTTTCATTCAGGCTCGCGGTATGTTGGGGCTGGATCGGGTGGTTTAAATATTGGCTATATTCAATGGACGCGTTTTGCCGCGATGACATATCAGGCGTCGCCAAATACACATAGCTAATCAGGAGTAAACACAATGAAGATCAAAGCTGTTGGTGCATATTCCGCTAAACAACCACTTGAACCGATGGATATCACCCGGCGTGAACCGGGACCGAATGATGTCAAA
>OJJG01000161.1_pt1 | contig 10918 bp, 16 predicted proteins | sample 1596291 | NCBI WGS metagenome assembly OJJG01 (sample SAMEA4350149, study PRJEB24818) | metagenome | biome: human; feature: gut; material: faeces | place: Denmark | collected 2013-09 | reverse complement strand
CGACGACGACCAGCGGCAACATCATCACGCAGAGCATCATTTTCAGCTTTCGCATCAGCTAACTCCTTCGTGTATTTTGCATCGAGCGCAGCAACATCACGCTGACGCATCTGCATGTCAGTAATTGTCGAGTTCGCCAGCTTCAGTTCTCTGGCATTTTTGTCGCGCTGGGCTTTGTAGGTAATGGCGTTATCGCGGTAATGATTAACAGCCCATGACAAGCAAACGATGATGCAGATAACCAGAGCGGAAATAATCGCGGTTACTCTGCTCATACCTCAATCTCTCTGACCGTTCCGCCTGCTTCTTTGAATTTTGCAATCAGGCTGTCAGCCTTATGCTCGAACTGACCATAACCAGCGCCCGGCAGTGAAGCCCAGATATTGCTGCAACGGTCAATTGCCTGACGAATATCACCGCGATCAATCATCGGTAAAGCGCCACGCTCCTTAATCTGCTGCAATGCCACAGCATCCTGGCTTTTCGGAGAGAAGTCTTTCAGAGCAAGCTGCTTACGGTAAGCATCCCACCAGCGTGAAAGAAGCTGATAACGTCCGGCGGCTGTTGATTTGAGTTTGGGGTTTAGCGTGACAAGTTTGCGAGGGTGATCGGAGTAATCAGTGAACAGTTCGCCACCAACAATAACATCATAACCGTGGTTACGTGTCGGTTGTCGCCCGTTATCCGTTCCTTCCGACCATGCCACCATATCCAGGAAAGCTTTACGCTGGGAATTTAGTGCCTGCATAAATTACTCCTTCGAGCTACCAAATTTGTTACCGATTACTCGCATTGCAGCCCCACGAATAGCATCGACACCGATCAGCCCCACGCCACCACCAATGGCAACAGAAAGCGATTTAGGCCATCCGACATACTCAAGCGCGGATGCAAAGGTCAGCGTCAGAGCGCCACATAGCAAAATCTCGAGCGTTTTTCGCTTCCAGCCACCACCACCGCCAAAATAGGCGATGCGCAAACCAGCCATAACGATCGACATAATCACTGCACCCAGCGGTGTGTCTCCACGCCACCAGCTCTGAAACAACTCCAGCCAGTCCGGCCAGGTATTTGGGTTATGAGGCATTTCGTCATCTCTCACCTCGCGATATTTGCGGGTGCTGTGTTGGAAATAAAAAGGCCACGCAACGTGGCCACCAGAATTATTTCCCCACCAGTTCACTTACCTCTTTCACCGTCTGATTAAACCGCTCTGACTCAAGTTCAACACCTAACGCCCGACGCCCCAGCGCCATTGCTGCTTTTATTGTGGAACCGGATCCCATAAAGAAATCAGCAACCAGATCACCAGGTCGACTACTGGCATTGATTATTTGCCGGAGCATATCCGCCGGTTTCTCGCACGGATGTTTACCCGGGTAGAACTGAACGGGCTTATGCGTCCAGACATCGGTATAAGGCACGGAGACTGATACGGAGAAATAGCGCCGGAGAGATTTAAACTCATCCAGCAATTCAGAATATTTGCGATTCAGTGAATCATAAGATGCCACCAGCTGGTGGTGTGGTTGTTCCAGTTGTTGTTCCTGAAACTTCTCTGCCGCTATACGGGAAAACAGTGCCTGTAACTTCCGATAGTCAGCCTCATTCGGCAACTGCCACTGACTGGCACCAAACCAGTGGGAAACCATATTTTTCTTACCTGTGGCTTCGGCAATTTGTTTTGCCGTTATACCCAGTTCGGCACGAGCATCCCTGAAATACGATATCAGCGGTGCCATTATGTGCTGTTTGAGTTCCCTTTCTTTTGCTGCATAGCCGTCACTTTTGCCGCGATATGGCCCCTGGTAATGTTCAGCAAACAGAACGCGCTCTGTGGCAGGAAAATATGCGCGCAGACTTTCTTTATTACACCCATTCCAACGTCCGGACGGCTTCGCCCAGATGATATGGTTAAGCACGTTGAAACGTTCACGCATCATGATCTCAATATCAGATGCCAGGCGATGCCCACAGAACAGGTAAAGGCTTCCGGCAGGTTTTAACACCCGCCAGAACTGGGCCAGACAGTGGTCCAGCCACTTAAGGTAATCTTCGTCCCCTTTCCACTGATTGTCCCAGCCGTTGGGTTTCACCTTGAAGTACGGCGGATCGGTAACAATCAGGTCAATGGAATCATCAGGCAGGGACTGAATAAAATGCAGGCAATCAGCGTTGATTAAATCAACACTGTTTATTTTTACAGTATTTTTCATGGATCAGTAAGCGTAACTCTGGTAGGCTCACTCTGCTTTTGCGCTAAAGCAGTGGGCCGTGGTTCGCTTGTGACCAGTAAGCATGAGCGAATGGCTGGCAGGTGCTACCAACACCCACCAGCCGCCCATTTTCACAGCAGGAAACCGCCATTACTGGCAGCGTCTGAATTTATTCCCGTACCCGCCGTTATCCTTCGCCAGCCCCGCCAGAACTAACTGAGTCAGTATTAACTGGCACCGGGCTTCGCTTACTCCGGTAGTTCTCGTCATCATGCGTGGCGTTACCCACTTGTCAGCAGGTAAGAAATGAAGGACTGCGGCGGCGGTTTCTGTCATATCTTGCTGTTTTAGCATGTCTTTTTCCCTTCTGGTTAACATGACATACCAATAACTCTTGTCTAAAAAGCCAGCAAGATAAAAAGTCAGTATTCACGACCACCAGCGTGTTTACTGTATTGCACCAAGTTTGCAGGTACAAAAAAACCCGCTCAGTGGCGGGTTCTTAAATCTTATCAACGGTAGACATACAAAGCCCATCGTTGTGAAAATCTTATCCATATTTTTTGAAAAACGCAAGCATCATGTCGTCATCTTCGGCGAAAACCATTTATCTTGTCACCTTTCTCAATTGTATCTCTGCATATGCTTCTTCCTGCCAGCACTTTGTAACCAGTTTATCAATGACATCTGCATATCCTTTGTACCACTGATAATCCGTCAGGTCTGGTACCAGCTTCTGGACATGAAGCCGCGCCAGTGTGGTTGGTAAACGGCTAAACCGGTTTCCATTGCAACGCCCACAAATCTTATAAACAGGCGTGCCATGAAGCCGGGTCCTTTTTTCATCCAGGACAATACCTTTACCCTTACACCCTCTGCACGCGGTGCTGACTTCTCCCTTACCATGGCAATGCTGACATAGTTCCTTCACCCACTCTTCCTTGATAACAGATTCCCCGCTTCTGGAGTGTTTCACCACTTCGCGCAATACATTATGAAATCCAGTACCAGCACAATGCTCACAGCGAGCCTTACTTGCCGCAGACCTGGAATAATCAGCAAAGGCAAAATTCACAAGGTAAGGGATGATCTGTAACCGGGTTTCTTCACTCAATTTGTTCAATGTCGGGTTATCCAGTGCCATCGCGTAATTGAACAGACCTTCAATCGCAAACTGAGGATCCTGAACACCAACTTTTGCCAGGAATAAGGCAAACCCAAGCGGTGCTTTCGACTGCACCATCCCCTGCGCAGCCATCACATCCGTAATCGTTAAACCACCTGAGCCTGTCGCCGGTGCGTCATCGCTCAATTTTGGAGATTTTGGGGAGTAATATTTTGGTAAGGCTTCAAGGTTCATGCTCGTTCTCCACTTACGCCAGCACGCCAATTGCCAGCGCACGATCGATAAAACGAAATATCAGCTCCAGCTGGGAGCCATACTTCTCTTCAAATGCCACGGTATCCGCATGCAGCTCGTCGTGATGCTTTCTGCACAAAGGCAACACAAAGAGGTCATGCGCTTTTGTACCCATTCCACCCTGACCGTGACCTATCAGGTGGTGGGGATCATCAGCAGGCTTTCCACAACATGCACACGGCTGTGTCTTAACCCAGCGCGTGTACTTTTCATTAACCCAGCGGCGACGTTTTGGGCGTAACATAAAAGACTCCGGCGACTCCGGATCCACTTTCAGCGCCAGCACCTTTTTCGCCTTATCATGGATGATGCTGGTGGCAGGAACCGAAGGCACAAGGTCACTTTCCCGGGTGACAGACGGCACAACAGGCTTCGGTAATCTCAGTGCCTTACGGGCTGCACTTTCCGGTAAGGCATCCGCCAGGTCATTACGAATCAGCCACCAGCACAGTTCCGGCATTGTCACAACGTGACTGTCATCAAAACCGAGATCCCGACGCACAACAGACAACACCCAGCGGGCACAGTTATCCGTTGCCATTGATTCCAGCCGTTCCGTGAACTGATCGCGCAGCTGGTTATCGCAGTGCCAGCACAGACGGATCGCGCCCGGCGCGTGTCGCATTGTGGTCATGTTCTCGCTGTGCCAGTCGGAATGAGGCCACTGACAGCCCTTTTCACGAAGTAACCAGCTTTCAAGACATTCCACGCCACCAGCACGACGGATCACTGCCTCATTGCAGAACACGGCCCGAACGGCAGGATCATCCGCCAGCGGTTGTGATGCCGCGGGAACGGCACCACTGGCGAAAGATGAATAACGTTCCGGCTCAGGCTCCAGCAGGACACGCCCCTGCATAAACAGGGGCATCAGCTCTGAACCGGGTCTGAACAATACGATCCCCATACGCGGGGCTATTTCAGGGGTCAGTAGTGCTCTCACGGTCACCTCAATGAACGGTATCGAGCAGCTTTAACAGCTCAGGGAATCGGGATTCGAAGAAATGCGGCTGCGTCTCACGCGGATTTGCCGGACTGGTGATGTTCTTGCCGAACATGCAGCCTTTCGCCGTCAGCGACCAGAATTTTTTGATGTTGTTAATCGCGGTACGGCTGTATCGTTCGCGCTGCTCGACGATCCCCAGCTTCGCCATCTGGTGATATGCCTGATTAGCTGTCAGGCGGATACCATACTGCTTCAGCAGTGCACTCAGTGACAGCGTGGGGCGGCTTGAGCCATCAGGCGCGTCAGCAGGAGCATCAATGGCATAGCGCGGTGCCAGATTCGGTAAGCCAACAGCCTCCTGGAGTTTCTGACAGGCACCAAGCACTGAAGAGTTAGACAGGTTTAATTCCCGGCGCATAAAGTCCAGCAGAATCACACCAGCCTGCATCTTGTCAGCAGCCTGTCCGGATAATTTTTCCGGTGCGCTGGTTACCATGTCGAAAGTACGGATCACCTTCAGATGGAATGACGGGCTGATCCACATTGCATAGGCATACACCAGTTCTTTGCAGACATACGTCCCCTGGTTATTTCCGCCACGAATAACGTTAACTGGCTCTATATTGACCGAGTTGCAAATCTGCAACTCGCTTATTAAACGTTCAGTTTGCTCATTGCGGAGCCAGAATGCAGGCTTATGCTTATCCAGAGAACCGGCAGCCCTGTGCAGATCGTTCAGGCTGTAACGACCATAAGCATCACGACGAACTTCAATACCATCAATGACCATCAGATTATTCATACTTCGTTTCTCCTCTAATCAGGCGGCTGCACCCGCCGGTTTCTCATACTTACTGATAGTGATCTCGACCTTCCCTTTCGGGATAACCGGTCCCCACTCCACCAGCATTCTTTTCACCTGACTGTCGTCTTCCCACACCCCCGCGTGGGTCAGGGCGTCAAACAGCGCCTTGTTATAGTTGTCCAGATCGCGGATCCGGTTATCCGGAGGAAACAACACGATCTCCACTGAAGCAGGTGCCGACGTTGGTTTCGGCAGGCGACGTAACTGCTCAACTATTGCTGCGCACGCCGCGCTCTGGAATTTGCGCCCCGCTGCGCTTATCAGACTCTTACCAGCAAACGCCCCTTTGTTGGGGTGTCGCCAGTACGTGTTCACGCTGGGCGGAAAAGGCAGGATCAGCTTCATACTTTCAGGCCCCTCTCATGTAACCAGTGGGCTGCACGCAGCCTGGCGTTTTCCTCACCGGCAAGCAGTGCGCGGATAATCCCGACCGCCTCGCTGTCGTCGTCCTTCACAGCGGTATGAAGCGTTATCCCCCGTGCCACGCCACGCTTTATCGTGATGACGCCTTTTTTCTCCAGTGCGCGAAGATGCTCCACCGCTGCATTCACCGAACGGTATCCCAGCATGGTTGCCACCTCCTGATTGGTTGGCGGAAAGCCACGCTCTTTCTGATAAGAAATCAGCATATCCAGCACCTGCTGCTGGCATTGAGTTAACGTCGTCATTACGCCCCCACGTAATTCCCTGACAGATACCACTCTTCACCCGATGCAGCGCGCTTGCTGCTTTTCTGTAAGCACTGCTCACGACGCGCCAGAAAATTGTTTCGTTCTGGCTGGGAGTGGCTTTCACGGAATGCCGCCATCCACACCGTTGCAGCACGACGGTATAGGCCCCTGGACTCCAGTTCTTCAGCCTGGCGGGTCAGGCACAAAATCACCCGTGGATCGTTAGTGCCGACATAGAAATTGCGCACAGGTCTGGTTTCACGAACTGGTTGTGGTTCCGGCTCCTGCGCTCTCTCAGTCAGGCGCGGGAAATGTCTGCGTGTATCCCCTTCACAACGGTGAGCCACACGCCCACTCTGACGTAACTTGCTTGCTGACTGCAGAACGCGCTGCCGTGAGTAACCTGCAAAAGCATCCGCAATGTCTCCGGAAGTACAGCCCGGATGGGCTTCAATGAATTTCTGAACTTCATTCAAAAGACTCATGCTCACCCCCTGAATCCTGCCGGGATCTGGCTGTAGTCCACGTTGTCGTAACTGGATTTGAAATACGGGTCTTCGCGTTTTTCTGTGTATGTGCTGATGGACGGCGATAAGCGCAGGGAAAGCTCATCCCATTTTTCCCGCAGCTTCGACGGGCTGAGCACGTTACGGCACCAGAACGGATCGCGGCTGACGCGGCTGTACATCTCGCAGATTTGTTTGTGAGTACGACCATCCTGCACACACATCAGGCGAATTTCGTTTGCCCAGGCTGTCCAGTTCGGTTCTTTGGGACGAACCACCTCGCCGTCACATTCGGCGGCCAGCTCGTACAGGGCGATGATTTTTTTCCAGAGCCACTGTGCGCAGGTCAAATCATCCTGCGTTCCCCACTGGCGCTTTTTAGGGCTGAATACAACCGCATCAGGATGGCGAGTTAAAAACTCCTGTTCAGCCGTCTGCGTGTCCGGTTGCGAAGCGTCCGGACGAGAAGTTTTTTTATCTGACGGATCATGTTTTGATTTTACTGACGGATCCCCGCCAGATTCTGACGGGTGAAAACCCGCTTTTTTGCCAGATTTCGACGCATCAAATTTTGACGGGTCAGATTTTGATGCGTCAGATTTTGACGGGTCAGAATCTGACAGTTGAGAAAATGCCGCTGCCTGAAGCTTCGCAACGTTAAGCTGATAAACATTCGACGCATTGCGGTTACCCTGGCGACGCGCCTTACGCGTTAACCAGCCTTCTGCTTCCAGCCGTGCGATAGCCGTTCGGACGGTACTCATCCCCGCGCCAATCTGACGGGCAATGGTTTCAATTGATGGCCAGCACACACCTTCGTCATTACTGAAATCAGCCAGGCGGGCCATAATTGCCACGCTGGATAATTTCATGCCTGACGCAGCGCAACCATCCCATACATAGCCGGTTAATTTAGTGCTCATGACCGACCTCTATTTCCCTGAATTTACGACGAAACTGTTCGAGCGGGCTGAAGCACTCATGCTCATAGCCTTCACGGAGGTAGATAACCCGTTGTGTTTCCGGCTCCCAACGAATGACTCTGACGGGCACTCCGTAGTGATCTTTGAACCAGCGGTTAACTTGTCGCAAAGGACTGTCTCCTTCTGCCGGTTGAAATCACCCACGGCCCACTCTGCAAAGCTGTGGGTTACAATTTCCCTGTCACCTGGTACATTTACTGCATAGCAATACTCCACCTTCGCTTTTCCACCCGGTACAGGAAGCGCAATCAGTTGCGAGCGACGGTAGTGTGTTGTTAAACTGTTCATGCGTTAGTTTCTCCACAGTCACGACACGCCACGGCGCCCGGAGCTGCACACTCGCGGGCGTCACTACTTTCTGAAACGCAAAAGATTTTGTAGACCAGTGCTGCATGCTCCTGCAGCTTCGAAATTGAGAGGTACAGCTCATCGTTAATTGCTGTCTTCTCATGCGGTTCCACTACACCGTCTTCAATTGCTGAACGAATCTGTTTTGAATAACTGCCGATCTGTTCAATGACTTCCAGCAGGCGTTGGTTGATATCGGCGTTGTCCACATCCTCGACGTCAGGAAGAGACACAAAGACGCCATTTGCAGACTGCGCCACAGCATCAGCAATGAAGTGAGTGCCACCAGCACGCTGTAAAACCATTGCCCATCCCAGCGGGAAAATCTGATCGCCATCTGCACGAAGGCGGTTGAATAAAGCGTTTTCTGTTACATCGAGCCAGTCAGCCGCTTCAGCGTAACCACCCGGCAACGCCGCGATAGTTTTTCTGACAGCTTTCACGTACCACTCAGGCTGTTTTTCTATTTTCCAGTGATGCTTACCCACGGTTAGCCTCATCGTTCTGTGGTTAAAAATTGAAAGTGTTCTGCTAATCTTTCGGATAGATATCCGGTCTTAAGTCAGATTTCGTAATTGCACCTGACGTGCATTGCTCAAGTTTTTTAGCCAGCACAAAACTGGCTTTTTTATAGCCATTGAAAACCAGCCGTAAGTAGCCAGGTGTTGAGCCAACTTTTCCGGCCAACTCGCCCTGCTGTTCTTTGGTTAAAGAGTCCCAATACGCTTTCATACAATATGTACCTCCGGTGTACATATTACATGATTGAAATGAACCTTCAAGATACTTGTACCTTAACGGTACAAGGGTTTTAATTTCGTTATGAAAACAATCCATGACATCCGGCGGTCTAACGCCAGAAAACTGAGAGATGGTGTTGGCGGGAATTCTTCCTTTGCCACTATGATTGATCGCGAGCCAACCCAGACCAGCAGGTTTATGGGAGATGGTGCTACTAAAAATATCGGTGACAGCATGGCACGACACATCGAAAAATGTTTCGACCTGCCTGTCGGATGGCTCGATCAAGAACACCAGACAACGAACATCACAAAAAAACCTGATGTTTCAATCACTAATAAACAAATCACATTAGTCCCTGTCATATCATGGGTACAGGCCGGAGCATGGAAAGAAGTTGGATATTCTGAGGTTGATTTGAGCACAGCAGAAACGTATCCCTGCCCTGTACCCTGTGGGGAAATGACTTATATCTTGCGGGTGATAGGTGATTCAATGATTGATGAGTACCGCCCGGGAGACATGATTTTTGTCGATCCTGAAGTACCTGCCTGCCACGGTGACGACGTTATTGCATTGATGCACGATACAGGCGAAACCACCTTCAAAAGGTTGATAGAAGATGGGACACAGCGTTATCTCAAAGCGTTAAACCCAAACTGGCCTGAGCCTTACATTAAGATCAACGGTAATTGCTCTATAATTGGTACAGTGATTTTCTCAGGAAAACCAAGAAGATACAAAATCAAAGCCTAATCAATGTTTATGAACCTGCTTCGGCAGGTTTTTTTATACTTGACAATGTACCTTTGAGATACATAATGTACCCAAGCGAAACAACGAACAGGCAGGACGCCCACGAAGTAGCCGCCTGGGGCATATGAAGTCCAGGATGATTCGTTGAGTCATGTTGTGCCACTAGGCACTCATGTTAAAGCAGGTGTATGAAATGAAAGTCCAGATTTTAAACAATAACTGTGAAGTCGTTTGGTCATACGACATAGCCGCCCCTGTAGATCAGAGCGGCGATAGCTGGACCAATGGGAAACATCAGATTATGGCTGGAGTTGTGTTCTCTTTACGCCGTGCTTTGGAACAGGCTGAAGTATTTCCATCAGACCCTGAATGGAAATGGCCTTTTTCTATTTGTCCAAATTCGGAGAGCACATTTCAGAAAATTGGTCAGAAAGTCGCACTCGAAGAGCATCAGCCAACTGTTTCCTGATTTTTTCAGGTAACTCGTCGGCATCGCAGAAACAACAACGCTCGATCATGTTGAAAGCCGATTCGTAGAACTGTTTCTGCTGAGTGTCGCTGAGACAGGAAAAGAGCTACGTTACGATGATTTTATTAATTGCATTATCAAGTTCTTTTTCATCAAAAGTCATTTGATTTTCCTTTTATGTATACGGGCTTAAAAGGATACCACCGAGCCTGAAGTGGTGAAAAGACAGGCACATAACAGCTAAGTATTTTCAACCAAAGAGAATCCTTAGCGTTGTGGTGAATGCGGCTCAGCGCACGCGGGTTAAGGTTGAGGCTGACAGTCGACCTTCTGTGGATACCCACCCGTCTGGTGTGCAACCTTCGCCAGGCACCGGGAGGCACCCGGCACCACAACTTTATGCTGTGTGTAGTCCTGGCGGTACCAGTTTGTACCCTTGCTTCCGGCTGGTACCGTCCTTTTTACAAAACAGAGAAGAGCATCACCGGACGACGGGCTCATAACCCAATCCATCCGGGCGGCTGCCACCGCAGGTGTTCTTCTCTGTTTTGTGGAGAAACTAATCGGCCTTGCAGGGTCGATATGATGAGGAGCAGCAAAATGGCTAGCGAACGCAGTACTGATGTGCAGGCATTTATCGGGGAGCTGGACGGCGGCGTATTTGAAACCAAAATCGGCGCAGTTCTCAGTGAAGTCGCTTCCGGTGTGATGAACACGAAAACCAAAGGTAAGGTCTCACTCAACCTGGAAATCGAACCATTTGATGAGAACCGTGTGAAAATCAAACACAAACTCTCATATGTTCGCCCGACTAACCGCGGGAAAATTTCCGAAGAAGACACCACCGAAACGCCGATGTATGTCAATCGCGGTGGTCGCCTGACTATTCTGCAGGAAGACCAGGGACAATTACTGACTCTTGCCGGTGAACCTGACGGAAAACTCCGCGCAGCAGGTCATTAATATCGTTCTTAATTAACTGATTATTTATCTCATC
>OJJG01000160.1_pt1 | contig 11006 bp, 10 predicted proteins | sample 1596291 | NCBI WGS metagenome assembly OJJG01 (sample SAMEA4350149, study PRJEB24818) | metagenome | biome: human; feature: gut; material: faeces | place: Denmark | collected 2013-09 | reverse complement strand
CAGCGTGCCGAAGCGCATCACCAGCACGCCCCCCAACGCAGCGCCCACCAGCGTCATGATGACGCCAAACACCTTGGTAATGGTGGCAACCTCAGTTTTGCTGAACTGCATATCCACATAGAAGCTGTTGGACATCACCCCCATCACCACATCGGCAACCCGATAGCAGGCGATCAGAGCCAGGATCAGCAGCGCCGAGCTGCCATAGCGACGAAAGAAGTCGGCAAACGGACACCAGACCGCCTCATATCCCCAGGCCCCCGCACTCGCCAACAGCGCAGGCCACCCTTTTTCCAAGAGCTGCGCCTTGCGTTCGGCCTGTTGTTTGCCCTGCTCGGCCAGATCGATTTCCGGCTCGTGGCAAAACAGCGTGGTGATGACCCCGAGTGACATCAGACCCGCCATCACCAAATAGGTAATCTGCCAGCCACGATAGTCATAGCCACTATTGCTACCAAACCATGCTGCCAGCGCCAGCGCACCGGCGCCCACCATGATCATCGCCAGTCGGTAACCGGTCATGTAGGAGGCCGCCATCGCCGCCTGTAGCCGCTCGGGAGCAGATTCGATGCGATAAGCGTCGATAACGATATCCTGAGTCGCCGAGGCAAAGGCCACCAGCAGGGCAAACATCGCCAGCTGGGCCAGCTCGGTCTTGGGATCGCAGAACGCCATGCCGACCAACGCGGCGGCAATCAGCAGCTGGGAGAAGAACATCCAGCTACGGCGACGCCCCAGCAGCGTGGAGAGCAACGGCAGCGGCATGCGATCCACCAGCGGCGACCACAACCATTTAAAGCCATAGGCGAGCGCCACCCAGCTCATATAGCCGATATCGGTCAGGCTGACATCGGCCTCGCGCAACCAGAATGAGAGGGTACCGAACACCAGTAGCAACGGCAGACCCGATGAAAAACCCATGGCAAAGAGAATAAACACCCGAAATTCGAGATAGACGGCGAGGGACTCTCTCCAGCTTGGTTTGCGGATCATGTTCAACTACCTGACGACTTTGGAAAAGTGCGTCATTTTGGCAGGTTGATGGCAGATAGCCAAGGCAAGCAAAGAGATAGGTCAAAGAAGCCCGGATAGAGAAAAGGCCCATCCCGAACGGGATGAGCCTTGTATTGTGACCTGACGAGGCGAGGTGACGAACCGGGTTCGGCGAGAGTTACTTGCCCGCTTTCTTGTCGACTTTCTTGTCTGCCGGAGTTTCTGCCAACAAGACCACCTTCTTCAGAATGATGGGACTGGTCGGCACATCGTTGGCGCGCAGAATGGGGCTGTAACCGGTCTGTACCTGAGCCAGCTTGTCCAGCACCTCCATCCCCTGCACCACCTGACCGAACACGGTATAACCCGCGGCGCCACCGGCGTTGAGGTTATTGTTGTCGACCAGATTGAAGTAGAACTGGCGAGTAGCGCTGTCGACCGCCTGGGTGCGGGCCATGGCGATGGAGCCACGCTTGTTGGGCAGACCGCCGCGCGACTCGTTGACCACAGGCTCATAGGTTGGCAGTTGCTGGAACTGCTGGTTGTAGCCCCCACCCTGCACCACGAAATCCTGGATCACCCGGTGGAAGATGCTGCCGTCATAGCTGCCATCAGCCACGTAACGCAGGAAGTTCTTCACCGTCTGGGGCGCCTGCTTGGACGCCAGCTCCACCACGATATTGCCGTGGTTGGTCTCCATTCTGACTTTCGGGCCTGCGAACGCCAGCGGGGCGATCAGCATGGCCAGCAACCAGAGTTTTTTCATCATCAGACCCCTGCACCGTTCGGTTGACCTTTCAGGTAACCGCGCAGCGCCTCATCGGCCATGATCTGCTGCAGCACGCTACCCAGTTGCAGGTTCAGTGTAGACTCCAGGTCGGCCATGCTTGGCTCGCTCGGGCTCTCCTTGCTGGAGGACATGTTGAACTGCTTGGTCAGACGGTTGCCCTGAAAATCGGCGATCACCTGCAGGCTGACGCGGGACTTGGTGACATAGGTAAAGGTCTTCTCTTCCACATTGACTGCGGCGTTGGAGATCACCAGCGTCAGGTTGGTGGTGCCACTGTTGCCCACTTCCAGACCCTGGCTGCGCAGCCCTTCGGCCAGCCGCTCGGCCATCAGCAGGTTGAGCGGACGCTCGCTGTTGACCAGCACGGGGGCTTTCTCTTTATGTTTGATGGAGAAGACGTAGGCAGCCTCACGCTTGTCTACCCCTTCCATGGTGATGCGATTGCCAGAATAGTATTGCTGGTTGGCGGGGATCACCTGCGGATTGAGCAGCGCTGTCTCCGGCCAATGAGTGGCACACCCGCCCAGCATCAGGGCGGCCAGCAGCAAGAGTGACTTTTTCATCATGGTTTCCTTTGGCTTTAGCGTTTGATGGCTTTCAAAATAACGAATTTGCTGTTCGACGCAACGACTTGTGCGTTGGCAAACAAGCGCTTGAGTTTGTTGTGATAGTCCAGATGACGGTTGCCTACTATCCAGAGTTCACCCCCCTGAGGCAACACCCGGTGCGCATCGCTGAACATCTGCCAGGCAATATGATCGGTGATCGCCTGCAGCTGATGGAAAGGAGGGTTGCAGAGGATCCGATCCGCCGAGCCGACCGCCACCCCGTCGAGACAGTTATTGACCATAAAGCGGGCGCGCGGCAGTGCATCGGGCAGATTGTGCTCGACGTTGAGCTGTGCCGAGGCAACCGCCATATAGGATTCATCGATAAAGGTCACCTCCACCTCGCTGTCTTTGGCGAGCAGCGACAGACCCAGCACCCCGTTGCCACAGCCCAGATCGATCACATTGCGGGCACTGTGGATGGGCAGGTTGTCCAGCATAAAGCGGGCACCGATATCGAGACTGGTGCGCGAGAAGACGTTGGCATGGTTGTGGATGAGCATGCCACTCCCCTCCAGCGGCCAGACTGTCGGGAAGGGATTGGCCAGCGCGGGACGTTCTGCCTGCGGCTCGCAGTGAATGAGACGCGCCTTTTTCCAGGCCAGCGAGGTATGGGTAGGTCCAAGATACTTCTCGAACAACTTGAGGGTTGAGGTATGAATATCCTTCGCCTTGCCGGCAGCGATAACGCGGGTTGCCGGTGTCACCACCGCACGCAGCGCCAGCAGTTGCTGCTCCAATAGAGCCTGATATTTGGAGACCTTGATCACCACCAGCGCAGGGGCATCGGGCAGCGGCGCCAGCGCATCCTGCAAGCGGATCCCGCCTGCATCCAGCCCATTTTCGGCCAGATTGGCCAGGGTCGCCCGCTCACTGATGTAGGAGTCGGTGACGCAGCAGGGGGAGTACGGATGCAGATAGGCCGCCAGCGCGCCAAAGCCATCATTCATGATGATGACGGGGCCCGCCTGCTCGAGGGGAGACTCCGCCAGGGTATTGATCAGATATTCGTCAGCCGCATCCCAGGCTTGCAGGGTCTCCTGACTCAGGCGCGGATAGCGGTAGAGCGTAAGCTGGCAATGGGGAGTGTCGAGAAGGGTTTGCATAGGAAGAGTCCAACCTCGGCTTGATTCGTGTATACAGGCGCCAGGGGCGACGCAAAGTGGCGCTATTCTAGCGAGGAGCAGGAATTTCACCAGTTCGATGCGCATCAAGGGAGCAACTGACGGGTGATTTCCCTCTTACGGGGGCTTATTCCATCCCGCGACTGCCGATAGAATGGCCCGACATTCACTCTGGAAGCTGATCCGATGACCATCCAACAACTGATTGAAGCCAAGCTGACCGCCGCCCTCTCCCCCACCGTGCTGGAGGTGATCAACGAGAGCCACATGCACCGTGTGGAACCGGGATCTGAGAGCCACTTCAAGGTGGTGATCGTCAGCGAGCAATTTGCAGGGCAGCGGCTGCTGGCCCGTCATCGTCAGGTCAATTCGGCGCTGGCCGATGAGCTGGCCGGTGCCGTTCATGCACTGGCGTTGCATACCTACACCGAGACCGAGTGGCAGGAAAAAGGCCACGCCCCGCGCACCCCGAGCTGCGTTGGCAAACCGTCACTCTCCTGAAACCGGTTGTACCACTGGATTCCCCTCGAGAACCTGCCAACAAAAATTAAACATATTTCCCCCATTGGCCCCGAAAAGGCTACATCCAAGGGGGTATATTTCGGCATCAAGGCTTTTTGCTGATAGTGGAGACAAAGGCAAATACCCCCATCGAGGTATCGAAATAAAAAAACCTTTAAAACCACTACTTACAAGGTGTCAGGGGCTTATTCATTGCAGGTTAATTTTGTGATGGCACGGGGATTTTGCCCATTTGGCATGGCAGAAAATGCACCTTAAGTGGTAAACTCAAGCGCTTTTGAGTGAGCCTGCATGTTGAATAATTGTTGAGCCTGCCCACCTGGCGCAACTACAACATCGACTCATTCAACCACCCGTCGTGATGTATTTCTCGGCGCTAACCAACCTCTCCCGTAACGGTAGTGCAAGTAAGTATGATTACAATCAAAAGAGGACTGGACATCCCCGTGCTGGGTGCGCCAGAGCAAGTAATCTACGATGGCCCCGCCATCACCCGTGTTGCGACACTGGGCGAGGAGTTTGTGGGGATGCGACCTACTATGTTCGTCAAAGTAGGTGATCGCGTCATCAAAGGTCAGGATCTTTTTGAAGACAAGAAGAATCCGGGCGTTAAATTCACAGCTCCTGCCACCGGTGTGGTTTCAGAGATCAACCGTGGTGCCAAACGTGTTCTCCAGTCTGTGGTCATCGACCTCGACGGTTCCGATGAACAGGTGACGTTTGAGCATTTTGCCTCTGCCGAGCTGGCCAAGCTCGAGCGCAGCAAGGTGCAAGAGATCCTGGTCGCATCAGGTCAGTGGACTGCGTTGCGTACCCGTCCGTTCAGCAAAGTCCCCGCGGTAGCGTCTGCCCCGCGCGCCATCTTTGTGACTGCAATGGACACCAACCCGCTGGCAGCCGATGCCGAGCTGATTATCAAGGAACAGCCGCAGGCCTTCCTCGATGGTCTGGCCGTATTGACCCGCCTGACCGACGGCGCCGTCTACGTCTGTAAAGGCGAAGGCAGTCTGCCCCACTCTCCGCTGGCTCAGGTCAAGGAAGAGATTTTCGTTGGTCCGCACCCTGCCGGTCTGCCGGGTACCCATATCCACTTCCTGGATCCGGTCAGCAGCACCAAGGTGCAGTGGCACATCAACTATCAGGATGTGATTGCATTCGGCAAGCTGTTCACCACCGGTCAGATCTTCACTGACAAGGTGATCGCGCTGGCTGGCCCGAACGTGCTCAAGCCGCGTCTGCTGCGTACCCGTCTGGGCGCCTGCATCAGCCAGCTCACCAACAATGAGCTGCGTGCCGACGAAAACCGTATCATCTCCGGTTCTATCCTGAGTGGTGCCAAAGCCGAAGGTGTTCACGACTACCTGGGCCGCTACCACAATCAGGTTTGCGTGCTGGGTGAAGGGCGCGAGAAAGAGTTCCTGGGCTGGATCAACCCCAGCGCAAACAAGTTCTCTATCACCCGTACCACCCTCTCTCATCTGATGAAGGGCAAGCTGATCAACTTCACCACCACTACCAACGGTAGTGACCGTTCCATGGTGCCTATCGGCAACTATGAGCGGGTGATGCCACTCGACATCCTGCCGACCCTGCTGCTGCGGGACATGGTCTCCGGCGATACCGACGGTGCGCAAGCGCTGGGCTGCCTGGAGCTGGATGAGGAAGATTTGGCGCTCTGTACCTTTGTCTGCCCCGGCAAGACAGAGTACGGCCCGATCTTGCGTGAGTGCCTGACCAAGATTGAACTGGAAGGTTAAGCGATGAGTTTCAAGCAACTTCTTGAAAATATGGAACACCACTTCGAACCGGGTGGAAAGTACGCCAAGTACTATGCCCTGTTCGAAGCGGCGTACACCCTGTTCTATACCCCGGGTAGCGTTACCCGCAACGCCTCCCACGTTCGTGATGCGCTCGATCTGAAGCGCATGATGATCATGGTGTGGCTGGCCGTGTTCCCGGCCATGTTCTGGGGCATGTACAACGTTGGTAACCAGGCGATTGCCGCCATTGCCCACATGGGCTCGGCTGCTGGTGCCAGCAGCTGGCAATATGCCCTGGCTACCATGCTGGGCGCCTCCCTCGATCCGGCTGTAGCCGGTATCGGCAGCAAGATGCTGATCGGCGCCACCCACTTCTTCCCGATCTACATCACCGTCTTCTTTGTCGGTGGTTTCTGGGAAGTGCTGTTCGCCATGGTGCGCAAACACGAGATCAACGAAGGCTTCTTCGTAACCTCAATTCTGTTTGCCCTGATCGTGCCGCCCGAGCTGCCCCTGTGGCAAGCTGCGCTGGGTATCACCTTCGGTGTGGTGATGGCCAAAGAGGTGTTCGGTGGTACCGGCAAGAACTTCCTGAACCCGGCGCTCGCTGGTCGTGCGTTCCTGTTCTTCGCCTACCCGGGCCAGATCTCCGGTGACGCCGTGTGGGTTGCCGTTGACGGCTTCTCCGGCGCGACTGCCCTGAGCCAGTGGGCCCAAGGCGGCCAGATGGCGCTGATCAACGGTGCAACCGGCCAGGCTATCAGCTGGATGGACGCTTTCCTGGGTAACCTGCCGGGTTCCATCGGTGAAGTCTCTACCCTGATGATCCTGCTGGGTGCCGCCATGATCGTCTACATGCGCATCGCCTCCTGGCGTATCATCGCCGGCGTGATGATCGGTATGATCGCCACCTCCCTGCTGTTCAACGTCATCGGTTCCGATACCAACCCCATGTTCAACATGCCGTGGCACTGGCATCTGGTACTGGGTGGCTTCGCCTTCGGTATGGCCTTCATGGCGACCGACCCTGTCTCCGCAGCCTTTACCAACAAAGGCAAGTGGTGGTATGGCGCCCTGATCGGCGTAATGGTCGTGCTGGTTCGCGTGGTCAACCCAGCGTTCCCGGAAGGCATGATGCTGGCCATTCTGTTTGCGAACCTGTTTGCTCCCCTGTTTGACCACTTCGTCGCTCAGGCAAACATCAAGCGGAGGATTGCTCGTGGCGTTTAATAAAGATTCAACCCTCGGCACCGTCAGCGTGGTCACCGGCCTGTGTCTGGCCTGTTCCATCGTGGTATCCGTTGCCGCTGTGGGCCTGCGTTCTACCCAGCAGGAAAACAAGGCGCTGGACAAGCAGAGCAACATTCTCGCCGTAGCCGGTGTGGATGTGAGCGAAGTGGCCAAGCGCGACCTGGCCAAACTGTATGGCGAGAAGATCGAAGCGCGTCTGGTGGATCTGGCGACCGGTGACTTTGTTGACGGCGATGCCGACAACTTCGACACCAAGCAAGCAGCCAAAGATCCGGCCCGCAGCATCCGTCTTGCCGCCGCTGACGACAAGGCCAGCCTGCGTCAGATCTCCAAGCAGATCCCGGTATTCTTCGCCAAGGATGCCGAAGGCAAGATCGACAGCATCATCCTGCCCATCTACGGTCAGGGTCTGTGGTCGACCATGTATGCCTTCGTCGCCGTTGCCGCTGATGGCCAGACCATCAAGGGCATCACCTACTATGACCACGGTGAAACACCGGGTCTGGGTGGCGAGATCGAAAACCCGGCCTGGCAGGCGCTGTTCAAGGACAAGAAACTGTTCGACCAGAATGGCATGCCGGCGCTGCGCGTCATCAAGGGCCATGCTCCGGCGGGCTCCGAGCACGAGATCGATGGTCTCTCCGGTGCCACTCTGACCGGTAACGGCGTACAGCATACCTTCGACTTCTGGATGGGTCCCAAGGGCTTCGGTCCTTTCCTGGCCAAGGTTCGTGCAGGAGAAATCAACAATGGCTGACAAGAGCGAAATGAAGAAGTTGCTGTTGACGCCTGTGCTGGGCAACAACCCCATCGCCTTGCAGGTGCTGGGTGTCTGTTCTGCACTGGCGGTTACCAGCCAGATGAAAACTGCGTTTGTAATGACCCTCGCGGTCATGGCGGTCACCGCCTTCTCAAACCTGTTCATCTCCCTGATCCGCAACCAGATCCCGAACAGCGTCCGGATCATCGTGCAGATGGCGATCATCGCCTCACTGGTTATCGTGGTTGACCAGGTGCTCAAGGCGTACGCCTATGACATCTCCAAGCAACTGTCGGTCTTCGTGGGTCTGATCATCACCAACTGTATCGTAATGGGCCGCGCTGAAGCGTACGCCATGAAGAGTGCCCCGCTGCCCTCCTTCCTGGATGGTATCGGCAACGGTCTGGGCTATGGTGCCATTCTGCTGAGTGTCGCGACCGTGCGTGAACTGCTGGGCTCCGGCACCTGGTTCGGCATCGAGCTGCTGCCGCTGGTGAACAACGGTGGCTGGTATGTGCCCAACGGCCTGCTGCTGCTGCCGCCGAGTGCATTCTTCATCATTGGTCTGATCATTTGGGGCGTGCGCACCAAGGATCCCAAGCAGGTGGAGGCGAAGGATTAAGGTATGGAACACTATCTGAGTCTGTTGATTAAATCGATCTTCATTGAAAACCTGGCACTCTCCTTCTTCCTGGGGATGTGTACCTTCCTGGCGGTGTCCAAGAAGGTAAAGACCTCTATGGGTCTGGGTATTGCCGTTATTGTGGTGCAGACCATCGCGGTTCCTGCCAACAACCTGATCTACAACTACGTGCTTAAAGATGGCGCTCTGGTATCCGGTCTGGATCTGAGCTTCCTGAGCTTCATCACCTTCATCGGTGTGATTGCAGCACTGGTACAGATCCTGGAGATGGCGCTGGACAAGTACTTCCCGGCACTCTACAACGCGCTGGGTATCTTCCTGCCGCTCATCACCGTGAACTGCGCCATCTTCGGTGGCGTCTCCTTCATGGTGCAGCGTGACTACAACTTCATGGAGTCTGTGGTCTACGGTGTGGGTTCAGGGGCAGGCTGGATGCTGGCGATCGTTGCGCTGGCTGGTATCCGCGAGAAGATGAAGTATTCCGATGTTCCGGAAGGCCTGCGCGGTCTGGGCATCACCTTCATCACCGCCGGTCTGATGGCGCTGGGCTTCATGTCCTTCTCTGGTATCTCCCTGTAATCGGCTTTCCTGCAATCAGAAAGGAACGATAGATGGAAATTATTTTGGGTGTGGTCATGTTTACCGTGATCCTGCTGGCACTGGTGGCAGTCATTCTGTTCGCCAAGTCCAAGCTGGTGACCGCGGGCGACGTGACAATCAGCATCAATGGTGACCCGGCCAAGGCTGTGACCAGCCCGGCCGGTGGCAAGCTGCTCGGCGTGCTGGCTGGCAGCGGTATCTTCGTCTCCTCCGCCTGTGGCGGCGGTGGCTCCTGCGGCCAGTGCAAGGTACGGGTGAAATCCGGTGGCGGCGACATTCTGCCGACCGAACTGGATCACATCAGCAAGGGCGAAGCCCGTCATGGCGAGCGTCTGGCCTGTCAGGTTACCGTTCGCTCCGACATGGATATCGAACTGCCGGAAGAGATCTTCGGGGTGAAGAAGTGGGAATGTACTGTTATCTCCAACGATAACAAGGCCACCTTCATCAAGGAGCTCAAGCTGCAGATCCCCGATGGCGAGAGCGTGCCGTTCCGCGCCGGTGGTTATATCCAGATTGAAGCCCCGGCTCACCACGTGCACTACAAGAACTTCGATATTCCCGAGGAGTATCGCGGTGACTGGGATCGCTTCAAGATCTTTGAGCTGGAGTCCAAGGTCGATGAGCCAATCATCCGTGCCTACTCCATGGCCAACTATCCGGAAGAGTTCGGCATCATCATGCTGAACGTGCGTATCGCGACCCCGCCCCCGAGCAACTGGACTGCCCCTCCGGGACAGATGTCCTCCTACATCTTCAGCCTGAAGGCTGGCGACAAGGTGACTATCTCCGGTCCATTCGGTGAGTTCTTCGCCAAAGACACCGATGCCGAAATGGTATTCATCGGTGGTGGTGCAGGTATGGCGCCAATGCGTTCCCATATCTTTGACCAGCTGCGTCGCCTGAAGTCCAAGCGCAAGATGAGCTTCTGGTACGGTGCCCGTTCCAAGCGCGAAATGTTCTATGTCGAAGACTTTGACATGCTCGCCGCCGAGAACGAGAACTTCACCTGGAACGTCGCCCTGTCTGATCCGCAACCGGAAGACAACTGGGACGGCTACACCGGCTTCATCCACAACGTGCTCTACGAGAACTATCTCAAGAACCACGAAGCACCGGAAGATTGCGAGTTCTACATGTGTGGACCTCCGGTGATGAACGCTGCCGTCATCAACATGCTCAAAGACTTGGGCGTTGAAGACGAAAACATCCTGTTGGATGACTTTGGTGGTTAATCCATGCACAGTGTTGTAAAGACCTGGCTAGCCTTCGGGCTAGCCTTTTTCTTGACTGGGTGCGGTCAGGAGACGGTCCAATCCAAACCGGAGATCCACATCACCGGCAGCACCATGGGCACTTATTACTCCATCAAGGTGGCGGACAGCGCCATCAGCGATCCGGCCAAGCTTCAAGCTGAGGTGGATGTGTTGCTGGAGCGGGTCAACGATCAGATGTCGACCTATCGCCCCGATTCCGAACTGTCGCGCTTCAACCAGAGCCGTGACAACAAACCGGTAGTGGTCTCCCGCGATACCGCACGGGTCGTCACAGAGGCCATTCACATTGGCCGTGAGAGCCAGGGGGCGCTGGACGTCACCGTTGGCCCCTTGGTCAATCTGTGGGGCTTTGGCCCGGACAAGAAGCCGACCAAGGTCCCTTCCGACGAGCTGATCACCCAGACTCGCCAGAAGACCGGTCTGGGCAACCTGCACGTCATCACCTCTGTGGATGCCGACACCCTGCAAAAAGACATTCCTGATCTCTACGTCGATCTCTCCGCCATCGCCAAGGGTTTTGGTGTGGACAAGGTAGCCGAGTATCTGGAGTCACTGGGTGCGCGCAACTATCTGGTGGAGATTGGCGGCGAGCTGCGGATCAATGGTGTCAACGGCAAGGGTCACCCCTGGCGCGTCGCCATCGAGAAGCCCACCGCAGGCACCGGCACGGTGCAAGAG
>OJJG01000154.1_pt1 | contig 11295 bp, 8 predicted proteins | sample 1596291 | NCBI WGS metagenome assembly OJJG01 (sample SAMEA4350149, study PRJEB24818) | metagenome | biome: human; feature: gut; material: faeces | place: Denmark | collected 2013-09 | reverse complement strand
AAGCGTATAGAAGTGGAAATCCTTCACCCCTTCCTGACTCAGCACGCGCACCTGATCGATGGCGATGCTCGCCCCCACCAGATTGCGGGTCATCTGATCGTTATCCAACCCCTCGAAACGCTGATGCATCCAGCGCGGGATCTTCACGTTGGTAAAACCGGCAAACTTGGCCAGTGTCTGGTAGTTGGAGACCGGTAGAATCCCCGGCACTATTTCAGCATCGATGCCGATGGCGGCGCAGCGATCCCGAAAGCGCAAATAAGTTTCCACATCGAAGAAGAACTGAGTGATGGCGCGGTTGGCACCGGCATCAATCTTGCGCTTGAGGTTGAGCAGGTCGGATTGCGCACTCTTGGCCTCCGGGTGCCCTTCCGGATAGGCGGCAACCGAGATATCGAAGTCCGCCTCTGACTTGAGCAGAGCAACCAGATCGGTGGCATACATATCCGGCTTCTCCAACCCCTGCGGCAAATCACCGCGCAGAGCCACAATATGGCGAATGCCGCTGTTCCAGTAATCGCGGGCGATGGTGCGCAATTCGTCGCGGCTGGCATCGATACAGGTCAGGTGCGGCGCCGCAATCAGTCCTGTCCGTTCCTTGATGTCCTTGATCACCTTGTGGGTGCGATCACGGGTGCCGGAGTTGGCACCATAGGTGACGGAGACGAACTTGGGTTCCAGCACTTTCAGCCGTTCGATGGACTGCCAGAGGGTATTCTCCATCCCTTCACTGTTGGGCGGAAAAAACTCGAAACTGACCGATATATCGCCATTCAAATCTGCCAAGCTCTGGTTGAGCGCCTCAACCTGACGTGCACTGTGAAATCCCATCTGCTCTTCTCCCTGTCCTGCAATCCATCTGCCTACGTCAAAACGGATGTTTGGACGTCTAAACGTCTTTATATTTATGAGTAAAACGATACAAAGTCAACAGGGATTTACCTCACATCCGATCTGACGAACTTCATATTTACAAAATTAACGGTACGTAACCGAAAAGTGCCCATCCCAAAATTGCCCCAGTCGAGTTATGATGGGGGCAGATCGTCCTAGACGTTCTGAATCTGCGTGTGATTGTTTGGCCGGAGGTTTCTCCGGCCCCTTTTTATCTATTTCCCACTCCTGCCGATAACAGAATGAGTCTTTGCAGGAGCACCATCATGAATACCCATCCCGGCTTTGCCACCGACTTGCTGTTCGATCGCTATCAGGGCGAGGTTGTTCAGCACGATCAGTTCTGGGTGGTTCGCACGCCGGATGCTCCCGATTACTACTTCGGCAACTACCTGCTACTCCCCTCCCCGCCTAGCGACCATGACAAAGGCTGGCTGGAAGCCACATTTGATCGGCTGATCGGCCAGGATCCTCGAGTGCGCCACCGCACCTTCCAATGGCCACTGGCCGCCGGGCAAAACAGCCGGATCGCTGGTTTTGTCGCAACGGGATACCAATATATGGAGTGCGTGGTACTGGCGCTGGATGAACAGAGCTGCCCACCTCCTCACGACGACATGAACAAGGTTGAGGCACGCACCTTCACTACTGCTGATTGGCCTGAGTGGCTCGACTTCGAACTCAATGAACGGGATGAGGGACACTCGGAACAGAGCTATCTCCCCTATCTGCGATCCCGCCAGGCGCTCTATCAGGCCATGATTGCCGATGGTCTCGGGGACTGGTGGGGGATCTGGAAAGAGGAACAACTGGTCGCCAGCTGTGGTCTCTTCTTTTGCGGCACACTTGGGCGCTTCCAGTTGGTACGCACGCACCATGCGTGGCGCAACCAGGGGTTATGCCGCCAGCTGCTGAGTCAAGTGGCTCGCGCAGGATTATCCCGTGCCAAACGGCTGATCATAGTGGCCGACGAGCATTACCATGCCCAGCGCATTTACCGCTCTCTGGGGTTTGCCCCGGTTGCCCGCATCGGCAGCCTCTGCCGCTGGCCCCACGAAGCACAATAAAGCGATACATGCTGGCCGCGAGCCATAAAAAACGGGAGGCTGATGCCTCCCGCTCTTATTGATGCAGATGACCTATTGCTGTGGCTGCTGTGGCGCCTCCAGCTCGTTGGAGAGCGCCTGCTCCACCTCATCCGACGGCGCCGGTAATGGGGCAGCGGCCGCTGATGCGGGTTCTGCGGGAGTCACAGCAGGTGACACCACGGCCGATGTTTCACTGGTCGCGGGAGCTGCGGACACCTCAGTCGTCGGCGCCGAAACAGAAGCAGGGGCAACCGCATCACACTGACAATCCGCGCTCTTGGCCTTATTGCCCTGATGAGGGGCATACCAACCCTTCAAGCCACCTTCCAGTCGATCCGCGGCAGCCTTGGGCTCCATCTTGCCAAGCAGCACAGCCTGACTCACCTCGGCCAGCTCATCCCCCAACTTGGGCGTACCACGGGAGAGGATCTGGGTCGCCACCCGAATGGTCGAGTCACACTGATCGCGCCACTCCATCATCTCTTTGGCCGCCGGATTGGTGACATCGAAGAAGTGGTTGGAGAGGGAGAAGAATCCCGGCAGCGAGTTGGTATAGAGCTCGGCAAATTGCGGCGTCGTCAGCCACTGCAGGAAGGCCATTGCACCCTCTTTGTTCTTGCTGGCCGGGTTCATCCCCATACCGATATCGGTATGGTCGGTAAAGAAACAGCCATCACCCTGTTTGGCCACTGGCGGACGCATGACGCCAAAATCGACCTTGCCGGTGAAGGGGGCAATCTCCCAGGATCCCGCCACGTAGAAGGCGGCCTTACCCGAGGTGAACAGCTCGTTGCTGGTCGCATAATCGCGGCTCTCGCCACCTTCACCGAGGTAGGAACGCCAACGAGCCAGCTCGTCGAACACCTTCACATATTGCGGGTTGTCCAACCGCTCCTGCCCGCCGATCAGTGCCAGACGGCCGTCCTCCCCTTTCCAGTAGTTGGGGCCAATGTTCTGGAACCCCAGTTCGGAGGCAACCCAGCTCTCGGAACCGCTCATGGCCAGCGGCACATAGCGACCGTCCGCCTTGATCTTGTCCAGCACGGCGAAGAACTGGTCGCGGGTTTGCGGCAAGGTGATCCCCAACTCACTGAAGATCTTCTTGTTATAGAAGAAGCCATGGATCACCGAGGCCATGGGTACACAGAAGGTCTGGGCACCGGAATCGGTCTGCCAGGGTGACTGGGCAAAACTCGGGAAGTTCTCCATCCCCGCCATCTCGGTCAGCTCGGCCAGATGGCCCGCCTTGAACAGGGCGAGCGAGTCATCAAACGGACGACAGGTAATGAGATCCCCCGCTTTGCCCCCTTTCAGGCTCTCCCACAGGGTGGGCATGTAGTTGACGTTCTGCACCGGATGAAAACTCACCTTGATACCGGGATGCGCCGCTTCAAACGCAGGGATGATCTTCTGCTCCCATAACGCCTTGTCATCGGTTCGCCAGCTTTCAATCACCAGCTCGCTGGCCATCAGCTGGCCACACAACAGGAGACTCAGGGCTCCAATCCACTTTTTAGACATAAGCCCTCCTAGACCTTGAAATGTGCGATCAATTGCTGCTGTTTGGCGACCAGATCGGCCAGCACTTCGCTGCTGCTGGCGGATTCGCGCGCCTCCCGCTCGGTCTCGTATGCCACATCGGCAATACCGGCGATATGACGAGCGACCCCCTGACTGACGGAGATCTGCTCCTGAGCGGCATGGGCCACCTGATCCGCCATCGACTTGATGGCCCCCATCCGATCGGCAATGGATTGCAACGCCACATCCATCTCGCGGGTCTGCTCGACACAGCTTTGGGTCTGCTCCTGGCTACGCCCCATCACTTCAACCACATGCTTGCTGGAGCTTTGCAGGTTCTCAATCATCCCCTGGATCTCTTCGGTCGAGGTCTGGGTGCGATTGGCCAGCGCCCTTACCTCATCGGCCACCACCGCAAAACCGCGACCGGCATCGCCAGCACGAGCCGCTTCGATGGCGGCGTTCAAGGCCAGCAGGTTGGTCTGCTCGGCAATGCTGCGGATCACATCGAGAATGCTGCCGATGTTGTTGCTGAATTCCCCAAGTTTGTAGGTGATCCCGACCGCCTCTTCCATGGCGCCAGCCAGCTGCTCGGTGATCCGGCGAGTGGTGGCCACTTTCTGGCGACCATTGCGCGCCTCTTCATCGGCCAGATCCACTTCGCGCTTGGTGCCATCGGTAGAGCGGGCCACCTCGGTGGCGCTCACTTCCAGCTCGGTAATGGCAGCGGCCACCTGATCGGTCTGGCTCTTCTGCTCCTGTACCCGGGACATGGCCCGTTCGCTGATCTCGGCGGCGCGGCTCGCTTCATCCACCAGATGGCGAGAGCCCGCATTGATTTGAGAGAGCAGCTCGCCAGTCTTGCCCGCCAGCGTATCGATGGAGCGAGAGAGGCTGCCAAATTCGCAACTGCTGCGGTAGTTGATGCGGCGGGTCATGTCACCGGCCGCCATGTAATCGAGCTCCTTGTTGATCATCTGCAACGGGCGCTGAATGCTGCGCGCCGTGGTATAGCCGATCACCAGTGCGGCAGCGGCCGACATCGCGGCAACCACCAGGATCCAGAAGCTGGCGCTACTGACCGCTGCATCGGCATTGATCCGGCTATCGCTGGCGATGGCTCCGGCAGACTTGCCCATCTCATCGAGCAAATTGAGGCTGTTGACCAGACTGGCATCCAGCTGCTGATTTTGTGTGGCCAGCGACAGCGCCAGTTGCTGAGCCTGACGCATGGTTGCCAGCAAGCCCTGAGCGCCAAGTGCCAGCTCCTGCATCCGATCCAGATTGGAGACAAACCGCGCTTTCACATCATCGGGCACCAGCACCCGCTCCAACCGCTTGCGGGCCATCTCGATATCCTTGCTCAACACCTTTTCCAGCTCGTTCAGGTCGGTTTTGGCATCGGCACGACGGATATTCTTCAGATCGCGGGCGATACCCGAGGTAATGAGCTCCGCCTTGTTGCGCATGGAGCGTTTGCTGGCAGTCTGTTGCAACAGCAGATCCGCCGCCCACTGGTAGGTATCCTCAAGGCGGATAAATTCCATCTCCAGCTTGTGGCGCTGATCCAGCGCACTGACCCACTGTCGATGCTGTGCCAACACCTGATCCGCCAAGCCATAAAATTGGGTGGTAGCACTCTCGACCTGCTGGAAGCGGGCACGAGCATCCGCTACGTCGGTAAATTTACCCATCTCCTGACTCAGCTGGGCGAAGCGGTTCTGCTGCTCCTTGAACTGATTGGCCAGCTGCGGCAACTGGGCGGCATCTTCACTGGTGCGGTAGACCAGCACCCAGCGGTTACTATCCTGCAGTGCCCCTTTGAGACCTGCGACAGCAACTACCAGCGGGGTTGCCCGGTCAGATACGGCAGAGAGGCCGTCATTTATACCCTTGATTTTAAAGGTACTGATCACACCAAGCAGGATCAGCAACAGCAGCATCAACACGAATCCGGCGATGATCCGCTGCACGATAGATAAGCCCATGGAGACATCCTCACTCATTGGGGGAAGGTAAAGTGAACATAGTCACTATCGGCAGAGGTGGCGAATAACTGAAATAAAGCGGCAGGTATTTAATTGATTTGTATCGGGTTGGATCACAGTCCAGACAAAATCAGCCAACCCAAAAAAGCCCGGCACAAGCCGGGCTGAAAGAGACGTACTTTGCTATCTTCCGCGGTCCGTTCAGAACCGCAGTCAGAATCATTAGAAGCGGTAGCCAACACCCACCATAAAGGCCATCGGGTCGACCTTGGTATTAATGGTGCCAATCGCTGTATGCACATCGGTATCGATATCCATGATCCAGGCTGAACCGTTGACAAACCAGCGGTCAGTGATCGCCATATCGATACCAACTTGTCCGGCAACACCCCAGGAGTCATCGACTTTGACATCGGTCCCGGCCAATGCACCACGGCCCTCTTCATCAAAGAAGGTGGTGTAGTTCACGCCAATACCAACATACGGGCGAACCTTGCTCTGGGCATCGCCAAAATAGTACTGACCCATCAGAGTCGGTGGCAGATGCTTGATCTTGGCAACTTCAGCGCCACCCAGTTTGACTGAATGAGAGAAGGGGGTTGCAGCCAGCAATTCGACACCCCAGTTATCAGTAATCATGTAAGAGAGAGTCAATCCCAATTGCATGTTGTCATTAATTTCCAGCTCTACAGGCGTGCTGCTTTCCTGCGGCGATACAAATGCCAAACCACCACGAACCAGAATATCACCAGCCTGATGGGCCATGGCGAAAGGAGAGGTCACTGCAGCGGCAATCATCAGAGGAAGTAATTTTTTCATCACGTAATCCCTTTTTTTGTTTTCATTTGATGCTGTAAGCCCGCTGACTATATGCCCTTGTAAATGCAAAGTTATTGACTTGGAGCAAAGGTTGCACAGAAATAAATCGATTGGTGTGACATCTTTGCGCGCCATCCCAATCTCGTTGAGTCCCCAGATAACAAGCTGAAATGCCTGTTTCTGCAGGTTGTAACTCCCCGCACACAGCGCCAAAAGAGGCAAGCAAACCACATCTTATTGCGCGGCAGAGCGGCTATTAATTGTTGTTAATATGGGCAAATCAGCGTATTTTTTGCGCCATACAAGTTACTGGGAAGTAATGGTTTATTTATGAAAAATGAGTCGAAATGGCAAAAGGTGGGGGCCTTTCTCGCGGCCGTGTGGGGAATCGGATCCTTTCTCTTTATCCTGCTCGGTTTTATTGTCGCCCTGGCCTATCTGGTATTGGTACGGCAGGGTTAATCCGGATTGACAGAGTGCAGCAGGGTGATATGCCCCCCTTCGGCAAGCTGTTCCGGAGTCTGGCCTATTCCCTCCGCAGAGAGGGTACCAGCGTAGCCACACCACCGATTTCGCCCGCCGACTTTGGCCTGATACAGTGCCATGTCCGCCAGTTTGAAGCTATGACTCCAGAATGAATCCGGGTACTCCGGGTGCAACGGATAGCGGCAGAATCCCAGCGACACCGTCAACCAGAGTGGCGCATCCTCTCTGCCAAAGCGGTGCTGAGCGACACGCTGGCGCAGATATTCGACCCGCAGCGCCAACTCTTGCTCGTCATCCACTTGTAGCAACAACAAGAACTCCTCCCCGCCCAGCCGGATGATCGGCTCGCGCTCTCCTGTCACCACCTTGCGCAGCAGATCCGCCAACTGTTTCAGCACCAGATCCCCGATGTCATGGCCAAGGCGGTCATTGATCCGCTTGAAATGATCCAGATCCAGCAGCAATAACAGACAAGGTTTGGCCCGGTTGGCTTGCAACCAGCCATCGAGATAGCGGCGATTGAAGCAACGGGTCAAGGGATCGGTGAATGCAGCCATCTCCATCTGGCTGGATTTTTCCAACAAATCATCATGTTGCTGACTAACCTTGCTGGCCATCTCCCTGAACTTGCCACTCAGGGTCGCCATCTCGGCGCTGCTGTCGATATAGGGGATCAAGGTGGCATCTGGCCGATCGCCAAAGCGTTGCAGCGCCGACACCAGCTGCTGCAACGGGGTGAGCACAATGCTGTTGAGCCGATACATGGCGATCATGACGCAGATAAAACTGATAAACAGCATACCAATAAAGGTCCAGAGAGCCCCCTCCATGACGCCACTCAAGATCTTTCTCTCCTCCTCAATCACCAGAGTCAGCACCGGCTGGTTATCGCTGTTGAGCAGTCGCACCTCTCCCCTGAGCCGGGTGAGCCCAAGGTCGATCAGGCGATACGTTATTTGCGGTTTCAGTGGTTTGAAGGTAGCGGTGACATCCAGATTGGCGTGGGAGATCGCCAGTGGCAGCGCGGTACGCTCCGATACTTGCTCGAGGTAGGCCTTGTCGAGCCAACGTACAACCAGCAAGAAACCGTTGAACGGTGCCGACTCGTCACTGTTTCTGATCGGCTGCCACGAGTACATCAGCGGCCCCCACTGGGAAGCACGGATCCCGTGCAGATTGATGCCCCCTTGCGCCACCGAGCGCTCCCTTAACTGCTTTTTCAGTTCATCAAGGAAGTAGGGAAACTGATCCGGATTAACCCCCGGCGCATCGGGTAGCAGGGTACGCGTCCAGATTTCGTAGCCGGTGAGATCCATAAAACTAATCAGGTTGAGACTAAAATCCCGCATCGGCATATCACTGAACAGGTTGGATTCGATGTACCCCCTGCTTTTGTTGTCCATAAAACGATGGCTGTCATCCCAGATGCCCCAATCCCGACTGAATGCATCCAGAGCTGCCACATCCGCCTGCACCGCCTTGGTCACGCGCAGCAGATGCTCCTTCATTCGCTGCTCTTCAATCCGGCTGGCGGCCGGGATCTGGGCCCACGCCAGCAGGACCAGCAATAGCAGGATCGCCCCCAGCCAGATGGGGAACATGGAGTAAGCCAACTGATGATCAATCGTGCGCGGAGCCTGAGCCATAACCCGATATATCCATTACCATGATGCTGAGATGCCAAGCCTGCCCCACTTGACGAGCTTCCCCCTATGCTCCCGATTTTTATAACAAAAAGGGGCCAAAGGCCCCTCGATTATAACGGCTTATCGCGCCAATAGCGGTCGTAAAAAACGAGCTGTATGAGACTCTTTATTGGTGCAAATCTCTTCCGGCGTCCCCGTCACCAAAATACGGCCACCACCTGCCCCTCCCTCCGGTCCCAGATCGACGATCCAGTCGGCAGTTTTTACCACATCAAGGTTGTGCTCGATGATGACGATGGTATTACCGCGATCCCGCAACTGGTGCAGTACCTTGAGCAGTTGCTGGATATCGTGGAAGTGCAACCCGGTGGTCGGCTCGTCCAGAATATAGAGGGTCTGGCCGGTATCCCGTTTGGAAAGCTCGCGCGCCAGCTTGACCCGCTGTGCCTCGCCGCCCGACAAGGTAGTAGCAGACTGGCCGAGACGGATATAGGAGAGGCCCACGTCCATCAGGGTCTGCAGCTTGCGCGCCACCGCCGGCACCGGATCGAAGAACTCGCGGGCATCTTCCACTGTCATCTCGAGGATTTCGTGGATGTTCTTGCCCTTGTACTTCACCTCCAGGGTCTCGCGGTTGTAGCGCTTGCCCTTGCAGACGTCGCACGGCACGTAGACATCCGGCAGGAAGTGCATCTCCACCTTGATGACCCCATCCCCCTGGCACGCCTCGCAGCGCCCCCCCTTCACGTTGAAGGAGAAGCGGCCCGGCTGGTAGCCGCGGGAACGCGCCTCCTGGGTGCCGGAGAGCAACTCGCGGATCGGAGTGAACAAACCGGTATAGGTGGCCGGGTTGGAGCGCGGAGTACGGCCGATGGGGCTCTGGTCGATATCCACCACCTTGTCCAGATGCTCCAGCCCCTCGACGCTGCGATAGGGTGCCGGGGTGGACTCGGTGGCCTTATTGAGCTCGCGGTGGGCGATGCGGAACAGGGTGTCGTTGATCAAGGTCGACTTGCCGGAGCCGGACGCGCCGACAATGGCGATCATCTCTCCTGCCGTGATGGTGAGGTCAAGAGGGTGGAGCACGGTGACTTCGCTGTCGCCGCTCTGGTAGCGTCGCTCGACCCCTTTCAGCTGGATCAACGGCAGCTGGTTCAGGGGCTCACTCATAGCATCACCGCCATCTCATCATTGTCGGCGGGGGCTCCGTGATTGAGCTGCACCTCCTCCTTCTCACTCAGCCCGCTGATCACCTCAATGCGGATCTCGTCCTTCATACCGGTCTTGATATGGCGGGTTTCGGTTGTCTCATCGTCCTTGATCACGGTGACTTCATACTCGTTGTCACCCAGCGACTTGCCGAGGGCGGTTTGCGGCACAGTGAGCACCTGCTTGCGCTCGCCGAGCACTATGGTCACCTGGGTGGTCATTGCCACTCGCAGGGTATGATCGGGATTGGGCACATCGAACAGGGCGTAGTAGTAAACGGCCGCATTGTTGGTGGTGGTGCCTGTGGTGGCCTGATCGTTGATGTTGGTAGGCGCTAACTCCACGGCGCGAAGCGTACCCTGATAGCGGGTATCCGGATCGCCAATGAGGGTGAAGTAGACTGGCATGCCGGCTTTGACCTTGGTGACATCAGCTTCGGAGATCTGCGCCTTGACCGTCATGGTCTCGAGATTGGCCAGCTTGAGCACGGTCGGCACCGTCTGGCTGGCTGCCAGGGTCTGGCCCTGACGGGTCACAATGCTGATGACGGTGCCATCCATCGGCGCCAGGATCTTGGTGTAGCCCAGCTCGGTCTTGGCCCGATCAACCTTGATCAGGGCGTTGTCGATATTGGCCTGGCTGTTTTGCAGTTCGGCACGGGTGACCGCCAGCAGTGCCTCGGCACTCTCCAGATCGGCCCGTGAGCTCGCCTCCTGCTTGAACATCTGTTGCTGGCGCCGCCAGGCGAGCTCGTTCTGTTTGAGTTGCGCTTGCTTAATCTTGAGCTGGGCGCGGTTGCTGGCAAGCTCCGCCTCGGCCGTCTTGAGGTTGTTCTGGGCAATCAGGGGATCGATCTCGGCCAGCAGGTCTCCCTGCTTGACCTGATCTCCGGCCTCGACGGCCAGCTTGGTAACCTGACCGGAGACTTGGGCCCCCACATCCACCTGCTCTACGGCCTGCAGCACACCACTGGCCAGCACGGTCTGGGCAATATCCTCGCGGGTCACCTGAGCGGTCAGCATCGCCTTGGGTGGTTGACTGGGCCAGAGCAGCCAGCCGAGGAGCACCACGGCGATCAGCATGGTGATGGCCAGGGTTCTCTGCTTGGGGGTTATGTTCATCGATCACCTGAATGGAAACGGAAAAGGTTGTGCGCGGCGAATATCCTGCAGCAAAGCCCTGATAAATAACAGCCGCAAATATGTAAGCAAAGTTATGGCGTTAACTGTCAATAAGCATTGGAAGGCGTACGTGAGAGACCGGAGGGGTGAGCAAGATGGTCAGCAAGAGGATGGGGAGTGCGGCTGGCGGTGGCGATGAAAAAGCCCTGCGCAGAGGCAGGGCTTTGGAATAGGTGATGGCGAGGGAGGATCAGGCCTTGGCCAGCAGATCCATCACCCAGGGCAGACCCTGCTTCTTGCGGCTGACAAAGCCCGGGTGGTAGCTGGACTCTGCCGGTACTTTGGCGTGCTCGGTAAAGTAGATACGGCTGGCAGCCGCAGTCAGGTCAGTCACCATCAATACGAAGAAGTCGAGCCCTTCGCTCGCCACGCGCTGGGCCATCTCCTGCTGCAGGGCTGGCAGGTGCTCGGCCAGCTGCTGTTCGCTGCCCACTTCGATCTGGCTCATGATGAAGTTCAGACC
>OJJG01000153.1_pt1 | contig 11308 bp, 8 predicted proteins | sample 1596291 | NCBI WGS metagenome assembly OJJG01 (sample SAMEA4350149, study PRJEB24818) | metagenome | biome: human; feature: gut; material: faeces | place: Denmark | collected 2013-09 | reverse complement strand
CCAGGGCGACGGTGAGGAAACCCTGTTTGTCTTCCACGCTTCAGACGGCGATATCAGCGCCTGGCTGCCGCTCGCTAGCGCGTTGAACAGGCGCGTTTTCGGCCTGCAAGCAAAATCGCCGCAGCGCTTTGCCACGCTCGACCAGATGATCGATGAGTATGTCGGGTGCATCCGTCGTCAGCAGCCTCACGGCCCTTATGTGCTGGCGGGTTGGTCGTATGGCGCGTTTCTTGCGGCGGGCGCCGCACAACGCCTGTACGCCAAAGGCGAGCAGGTTCGGATGGTGTTAATCGATCCCGTGTGCCGACAGGATTTCTGTTGCGAAAACCGGGCGGCCCTGCTGCGCCTGTTAGCCGAAGGACAAACGCCTCTGGCACTGCCCGAACATTTCGACCAGCAGACGCCCGACAGCCAGCTTGCCGACTTTATCAGCCTCGCTAAAACGGCCGGTATGGTGTCGCAAAACCTGACGCTGCAAGCGGCAGAAACGTGGCTCGACAACATCGCGCATCTGCTGCGTTTACTGACTGAGCATACGCCGGGCGAAAGCGTTCCGGTCCCCTGTCTCATGGTGTATGCCGCCGGGAGACCCGCGCACTGGACGCCAGCAGAAACCGAGTGGCAGGGCTGGATAAACAACGCCGACGACGCTGTGATTGAAGCCAGCCACTGGCAAATCATGATGGAAGCCCCCCACGTTCAGGCTTGTGCGCAACACATTACGCGCTGGCTTTGCGCAACCTCAACGCAACCGGAGAACACGTTATGATGCCGTCCGCCTCCCCAAAACAACGCGTACTGATTGTGGGCGCCAAATTTGGCGAAATGTACCTGAATGCCTTTATGCAGCCCCCGGAGGGGCTGGAACTGGTCGGCCTGCTGGCGCAGGGAAGCGCCCGTTCAAGAGAGCTGGCTCATGCGTTTGGCATTCCGCTGTATACCTCGCCGGAACAGATAACCAGGATGCCGGATATCGCCTGTATTGTCGTGCGTTCGACCGTCGCCGGAGGAACCGGTACGCAGCTTGCCAGACACTTTCTGACGCGCGGCGTACACGTCATTCAGGAGCATCCCCTCCACCCGGATGACATCAGTTCCTTACAAACGCTGGCGCAGGAACAGGGCTGCTGCTATTGGGTAAACACGTTTTATCCGCATACGCGCGCGGGACGCACATGGCTTCGCGATGCGCAGCAGCTGCGTCGCTGTCTGGCTAAGACGCCGCAGGTGGTCCACGCCACCACCAGCCGACAGTTGCTCTACTCCACTCTGGATTTGTTGTTGCTGGCTCTGGGCGTTGATGCCGCCGCCGTGGAGTGCGACGTGGTTGGCAGCTTTAGCGATTTTCACTGTCTGAGACTCTTCTGGCCGGAGGGAGAAGCCTGCCTGCTGCTTCAGCGCTATCTCGATCCTGACGATCCAGATATGCATAGCCTTATCATGCACCGCCTGCTGCTGGGCTGGCCGGAAGGTCATCTTTCGCTGGAGGCGAGCTACGGCCCCGTCATCTGGTCATCCAGCCTGTTTGTCGCAGACCATCAGGAGAACGCCCACAGCCTCTACCGCAGACCGGAGATCCTGCGCGATCTGCCGGGTCTGACGCGCAGCGCGGCGCCCCTGAGCTGGCGCGACTGCTGCGAAACCGTCGGGCCGGAGGGCGTCAGCTGGTTGCTACACCAGTTGCGCAGCCATCTGGCGGGCGAACATCCACCAGCGGCCTGCCAAAGCGTACATCAGATCGCGTTATCACGTTTATGGCAGCAGATTTTACGTAAGACCGGCAATGCGGAGATCAGACGCCTGACGCCGCCGCACCACGACCGGTTAGCCGGTTTCTACAACGATGATGATAAGGAGGCGCTGTGACGCAATCTGCAATGTGCATACCGCTGTGGCCCGCCCGGAACGGCAATACTGCGCATCTGGTCATGTGCCCTTTCGCTGGCGGCAGCAGTAGCGCGTTTCGCCACTGGCAAGCTGAGCAACTGGCTGATTGCGCGCTTTCTCTGGTGACCTGGCCGGGGCGCGATCGCCTTCGCCATCTGGAACCGCTCAGAAGCATTACACAACTGGCGGCACTGCTGGCGAACGAGCTGGAAGCATCCGTATCGCCTGACACGCCGCTTTTACTCGCCGGGCACAGCATGGGGGCGCAGGTGGCGTTTGAAACCTGCCGACTTCTGGAGCAACGGGGGCTTGCGCCACAAGGACTGATTATTTCCGGGTGCCATGCCCCGCATCTGCATTCTGAACGCCAGCTCAGCCATCGCGATGATGCCGACTTTATCGCTGAGCTGATAGACATTGGCGGATGTTCTCCTGAACTGCGGGAAAACCAGGAATTAATGTCGCTGTTTCTTCCTCTTCTGCGCGCTGATTTTTACGCCACCGAGAGCTATCACTACGACTCGCCCGACGTCTGTCCGCCGCTGCGCACGCCTGCGCTGTTATTGTGCGGCAGCCACGATCGCGAAGCCTCCTGGCAGCAGGTCGATGCCTGGCGTCAGTGGCTGAGCCACGTTACAGGCCCGGTGGTGATTGACGGCGATCATTTCTATCCCATTCAACAAGCCCGGTCCTTTTTTACGCAGATTGTCCGCCATTTTCCCCACGCATTTTCTGCAATGACCGCGTGGCAAAAACAGCCCAGTACTTCAGAAAGGTGACGCATGAATTCTTCCTTTGAATCTCTGATTGAACAGTATCCCTTACCCATTGCCGAACAGTTGCGCCACTGGGCGGCCCGTTATGCCTCGCGAATTGCCGTCGTTGATGCAAAGGGGTCGTTAACCTACAGCGCGCTTGATGCACAAGTTGACGAACTTGCCGCAGGTCTGTCATCACTGGGTTTGCGTTCGGGGGAGCATGTAATTGTGCAGCTTCCCAACGACAACGCGTTTGTTACCCTGCTGTTCGCCTTGTTAAGACTGGGCGTTATCCCCGTGCTGGCGATGCCCTCGCAACGGGCGCTGGATATCGACGCGCTGATTGAGCTGGCGCAACCCGTCGCTTACGTTATTCACGGGGAAAACCACGCAGAGCTGGCCCGACAGATGGCGCACAAACACGCCTGCTTGCGTCATGTTCTGGTCGCTGGAGAGACCATGAGCGACGATTTTACGCCGCTCTTCTCCCTTCACGGTGAGCGACAGGCATGGCCGCAGCCTGATGTTTCCACCACCGCGTTGTTGTTGCTCTCAGGCGGCACAACCGGCACGCCCAAACTCATCCCGCGCCGACATGCCGACTATAGCTATAACTTCAGCGCTTCTGCTGAACTGTGCGGCATCAGCCAACAGAGCGTGTATCTCGCCGTCCTCCCGGTGGCGCATAACTTTCCGCTGGCCTGCCCCGGTATTCTGGGAACGCTTGCCTGCGGCGGAAAAGTGGTGCTGACCGACAGCGCCAGCTGTGATGAGGTGATGCCTTTAATCGCGCAGGAAAGAGTGACTCACGTCGCCCTGGTTCCGGCGCTGGCGCAATTATGGGTGCAGGCCAGGGAGTGGGAAGACAGCGACCTTTCGTCGCTGCGCGTCATTCAGGCAGGCGGCGCCCGGCTCGACCCGACGCTTGCTGAGCAGGTTATCGCCACCTTTGACTGTACCCTGCAACAGGTTTTCGGTATGGCGGAAGGCCTGCTCTGTTTTACCCGGCTGGACGATCCGCATGCCACCATTCTCCACAGCCAGGGGCGCCCGTTGTCCCCTCTGGATGAAATCCGCATCGTTGATCAAGACGAGAACGACGTCGCGCCGGGCGAAACCGGGCAATTGTTAACGCGCGGCCCTTATACCATTTCGGGCTATTACCGCGCCCCTGCCCACAACGCGCAGGCCTTTACCGCGCAAGGGTTTTACCGCACAGGCGACAATGTCAGGCTGGATGAGGTGGGGAACCTGCACGTTGAGGGACGCATAAAAGAGCAGATCAACCGCGCCGGAGAAAAAATAGCCGCGGCTGAAGTGGAATCGGCACTGCTGCGTTTAGCGGAAGTGCAAGATTGCGCGGTGGTCGCCGCGCCGGACACGCTGCTTGGCGAGCGGATTTGCGCGTTTATCATCGCGCAGCAGGTGCCAACTGACTATCAGCAGTTGCGTCAACAACTGACCCGTATGGGGCTCAGCGCGTGGAAAATTCCTGACCAAATCGAGTTTCTGGACCACTGGCCGCTCACCGCCGTCGGCAAGATAGACAAAAAACGCCTGACGGCTCTCGCCGTCGACCGTTATCGCCATTCTGCCCAATAAGCGCAAACCGACCCGAAACAGGTTGAAATAAACCCGTTTCGGGTAGCACCACTATTAGAAATAGTTATCATTTTCAATTCACCATTGTCGGTATTTTTGGCGTTTCGCCGTCTTACAGGGACTCACAACAATGAAAATGACACGGCTTTATCCTCTGGCCTTGGGGGGATTATTGCTCCCCGCCATTGCTAATGCCCAGACTTCACAGCAAGACGAAAGCACGCTGGTGGTTACCGCCAGTAAACAATCTTCCCGCTCGGCATCAGCCAACAACGTCTCGTCTACTGTTGTCAGCGCGCCGGAATTAAGCGACGCCGGCGTCACCGCCAGCGACAAACTCCCCAGAGTCTTGCCCGGGCTCAATATTGAAAATAGCGGCAACATGCTTTTTTCGACGATCTCGCTACGCGGCGTCTCTTCAGCGCAGGACTTCTATAACCCCGCCGTCACCCTGTATGTCGATGGCGTCCCTCAGCTTTCCACCAACACCATCCAGGCGCTTACCGATGTGCAAAGCGTGGAGTTGCTGCGAGGCCCACAGGGAACGTTATATGGCAAAAGCGCTCAGGGCGGGATCATCAACATCGTCACCCAGCAGCCGGACAGCACGCCGCGCGGCTATATTGAAGGCGGCGTCAGTAGCCGCGACAGTTATCGAAGTAAGTTCAACCTGAGCGGCCCCATTCAGGATGGCCTGCTGTACGGCAGCGTCACCCTGTTACGCCAGGTTGATGACGGCGACATGATTAACCCCGCGACGGGAAGCGATGACTTAGGCGGCACCCGCGCCAGCATAGGGAATGTGAAACTGCGTCTGGCGCCGGACGATCAGCCCTGGGAAATGGGCTTTGCCGCCTCACGCGAATGTACCCGCGCCACCCAGGATGCCTATGTGGGATGGAATGATATTAAGGGCCGTAAGCTGTCGATCAGCGATGGTTCACCAGACCCGTACATGCGGCGCTGCACTGACAGCCAAACCCTGAGTGGGAAATACACCACCGATGACTGGGTTTTCAACCTGATCAGCGCCTGGCAGCAGCAGCATTATTCGCGCACCTTCCCTTCCGGTTCGTTAATCGTCAATATGCCTCAGCGCTGGAATCAGGATGTGCAGGAGCTGCGCGCCGCAACCCTGGGCGATGCGCGTACCGTTGATATGGTGTTTGGGCTGTACCGGCAGAACACCCGCGAGAAGTTAAATTCAGCCTACGACATGCCGACAATGCCTTATTTAAGCAGTACCGGCTATACCACCGCTGAAACGCTGGCCGCATACAGTGACCTGACCTGGCATTTAACCGATCGTTTTGATATCGGCGGCGGCGTGCGCTTCTCGCATGATAAATCCAGTACACAATATCACGGCAGCATGCTCGGCAACCCGTTTGGCGACCAGGGTAAGAGCAATGACGATCAGGTGCTCGGGCAGCTATCCGCAGGCTATATGCTGACCGATGACTGGAGAGTGTATACCCGTGTAGCCCAGGGATATAAACCTTCCGGGTACAACATCGTGCCTACTGCGGGTCTTGATGCCAAACCGTTCGTCGCCGAGAAATCCATCAACTATGAACTTGGCACCCGCTACGAAACCGCTGACGTCACGCTGCAAGCCGCGACGTTTTATACCCACACCAAAGACATGCAGCTTTACTCTGGCCCGGTCAGGATGCAGACATTAAGCAATGCGGGTAAAGCCGACGCCACCGGCGTTGAGCTTGAAGCGAAGTGGCGGTTTGCGCCAGGCTGGTCATGGGATATCAATGGCAACGTGATCCGTTCCGAATTCACCAATGACAGTGAGTTGTATCACGGTAACCGGGTGCCGTTCGTACCACGTTATGGCGCGGGAAGCAGCGTGAACGGCGTGATTGATACGCGCTATGGCGCACTGATGCCCCGACTGGCGGTTAATCTGGTCGGGCCGCATTATTTCGATGGCGACAACCAGTTGCGGCAAGGCACCTATGCCACCCTGGACAGCAGCCTGGGCTGGCAGGCGACTGAACGGATGAACATTTCCGTCTATGTCGATAACCTGTTCGACCGTCGTTACCGTACCTATGGCTACATGAACGGCAGCAGCGCCGTCGCGCAGGTCAATATGGGTCGCACCGTCGGTATCAATACGCGAATTGATTTCTTCTGATTATTGTAAAAGGGATACCGAAAAGGTATCCCTTTTACACCACTAGTTAAAACCAGTAACTCAGCAGAGTCGCAAAAAATATTAATCCATAGTGATTATTTAAACAATGAAATTGCGATTAGGATAAATAGATTTAACTTTCTCGTTCCTTTCTCTCCTTATACTAAAGAAATAATCATATCAAAATAAAAATTCACAACAGTGCAACATTAAAAAATACAACCAACAAACAATCCTATATACAAGGCACATCTCCAGAATATAAAAGCACAGACAAACAACCTAAAAAAACAACCCCATACATATAAATTATTTTATAGGTAAAATAGATTATATATTCTCATAGCTACCACAAACTATACTAGCCTGAACTATATTTATTCTGCTGCAATCAATGCATACATAACACAAATATCACTCAGGTACACTACTCAAACCACGCTGGGATTTTTCCTCAAGTTATAATCATCACCCCGAAAATCATTCGGCATTTACTCATTAAATAGTCACCCCATAGGCCTGTACATGTTTACTCAGAAATATACATCCTTTTCTCTGTCATAAACCCTCTGATTAATCATAAATAAATACTTGTGACACCAATCTTTTTCCTTAACGGAACGAATTGTTGTGTAGAAGGAGATAATATTATGTCAAAAAAATATCAGCCATTGCTTATAACTCATTATATGTCAACATGGGTCACTATAACGGAAGCAGTTGAGATCACTACCAAAGCCATAAAACAAAAAATTACTCCTAGCGATATTTATCGTCATGCCTTGAGTGGCAACATCCTACTATCGGTCTATTTCCAGTCTCCTGTGATACTTAAGAAGATACAAACTTTTAATGGAAAAATAAAATTCAGGCAGTTTGTGGGAGACCTACTTGATAAACTATGCATGCTTGACAGGGACGGTTTTATTTATGGTCAAAATTTAAGACTCTGTACAGAAGCCAGATATATTTGTCCTGTGCAACAAATTATAGATACCCCCCTGTTACGCAAACTCAACCAGTTTCGTACGTTTGTTCGTAATGTCCGCCCGGGTGATGAACTGGATCTCCAGGCACAAGTTAGTGAAAAAAATTTAACCCCGCCGCCGGGTAACAGCAGTGGCAACCTTGAGCAACAGATAGCCAGTACTTCACAGCTAATTGGATCTCTGCTCGCCGAAGATATGAACAGCGAGCAAGCGGCAAACATAGCACGTGGATGGGCCTCTTCTCAGACTTCAGGGGTAATGACAGACTGGTTAAGCCGCTTCGGTACCGCAAGAATCACGCTGGGCGTGGATGAAGATTTCAGCCTGAAGAACTCCCGTGACGGCAACCCTCGAAAATGGCGATTCGATGCAACAAACAGTGAACTATGTGCCGAACGTCACGAATGCTGAAATCACGCTGGCAGCCTTGAAGAATCCGGTGATTGCCGACAATAACGATCTCACGACACTAACAGCACCGTCGCTGATACAGAGGGCAATGCGATAGCCAACACTGAGGTAACATTTACTCTACCGGAAGATGTGAAGGCGAACTTCACGCTGAGCGATGGCGACAAAGCGGTTACTGATGCCGATGGCAAAGCGAAAGTCACGCTGAAAGGTACAAAAGCAGGCGCTCATACCGTGACAGCATCGATGGTTGGCGGTAAGAGTGAGCAGTTAGTGGTGAACTTTACTGCGGATACGCTCACTGCGCAGGTTAATCTTAACGTTACCGAGGACAATTTCATCGCCAATAACATTGGAATGACCAGGCTACAAGCAATAGTGACTGATGGAAACGGCAACCCAGTAGAAGGTATAAAAGTTAATTTCCGTGGAACCTCCGTCACGCTAAGCAGCACCAGCGTTGAAACGGATGATCAGGTTTTTGCTGAAATTCTTGTGACAAGCACCGAGGTCGGACTAAAAACAGTTTCAGCCTCTCTGGCAGATAAACCTACTGAAGTCATCTCGCGATTACTGAATGCCAAGGTAGATGTTAATTCTGCGACGATTACCAGTCAGGAGATACCTGAAGGTCAGGTCATGGTCGCACAAGACATAGCAGTTAAAGCTCACGTTAACGACCAGTTTGGCAACCCGGTGACGCATCAAGCCGCGACATTCAGTGCAGCGCCATCCTCGCAAATGATCATCAGCCAGAACACGGTCTCTACTAATACGCAGGGAGTAGCCGAGGTCACCATGACGTCTGAAAGAAACGGCTCGTATACTGTAAAAGCATCCCTAGCGAATGGAGCTTCACTTGAGAAACAACTGGAGGCTATTGATGAAAAACTGACACTCACGTCCAGTCCGCTTATCGGTGTCAATGCTCCTAAAGGCGCTACTCTGACGGCAACGCTAACCTCTGCAAATGGCACTCCAGTGGAGGGTCAGGTCATCAACTTTAGCGTAACGCTAGAAGGTGCGACGTTAAGTGGCGGAAAAGTGAGAACCAACTCTTCAGGTCAGGCTCCAGTCGTTCTGACCAGCAATAAAGTCGGTACATATACGGTGACTGCATCGTTCCATAACGGCGTCACAATACAGACACAGACAACCGTGAAGGTTACTGGCAACCCAAGCACCGCACATGTTGCTAGCTTTATCGCTGATCCGTCGACTATCGCCGCCACCAACAGTGATTTAAGTACCTTAAAGGCAACGGTTGAGGATGGCAGTGGTAACCTGATCGAAGGTCTCACTGTGTACTTCGCCTTAAAAAGCGGCTCCACCACATTAACGTCATTAACAGCGGTGACCGATCAAAACGGAATCGCGACAACAAACGTGAGATGAGCGATAACAGGGAGCGTCACTGTAAGCGCAGTCATAAGCGCAGGTGGAATGCAAACAGTAGATATATCGCTAGTGGCAGGCCCAGCAGACGCCTCGCAGTCCATCCTTAAGAACAACCAGTCATCACTGAAAGGGGACTTTACCGATAGTGCTGAGCTACATCTTGTTCTGCACGATATATCAGGCAATCCGATCAAAGTTTCTGAAGGGATGGAATTTGTGCAATCAGGTACAAACGTGCCCTATATGAAAATTAGCGCAATTGATTACAGTCAAAATATCAACGGTGATTACAAAGCTACTGTTACAGGAGACGGAGAGGGTATCGCAACGCTGATCCCCGTATTGAATGGTGTTCATCAGGCGGGCCTGAGTACCACGATAGAATTCATTAGCGCGGAAACCAGACCAATGATGGGTACAGTGTCAGTGAATAGTGCAAACCTACCGACAGCTTCATTCCCTTCGCAGGGATTTACCGGGGCGTATTATCAGTTGAATAATGACAACTTTGCACCAGGAAAAACGGCGGCTGATTATTCGTTTTCAAGCTCGGCCTCCTGGGTAGGCGTTGATGCTACTGGTAAAGTGACATTCAAAAATGACGGTGATAGCAATACAGTAATAATCACAGCGCCCCCAAGATCCGGTGGTGCTATTTACCAAACAGTTCCTCCTGAATCGCGTTCGGTGTGACTATGATCATTTTCGGTGAGTATTGCTTTGATCCAAAGGCTGGTTTTCTGTGATGATTGACCAGCCTCAGAGTATTGATGACACCACCGTTCATAACAGATCGGCATTACTATGCATAAGTACTGCCTCAAGTTCTCGCCAAAACACTTTTTAATGCCTTTGCGAATTCATCCAGACTTATATTATCAATTTTTTGCCCAACGACGACTGACTCCGAAACATCGGCCATTGCGGGCCATCGCGTTTTGTAATCAGCATAAATTGCAACAACAGGGGTATTATAGGCACTTGCCATATGTAATATTGAGGTGTCAGGAGTTATTGCAATATAAGCATCTTTTATGATTGCTGCTGAACGTTTAATCGAGGGTGATAAGGATAAACGGTAGACATTATTATAACAATCCACTAATGCCCTGGCTTTATCTTCCCCTTTGGGTCCATAAACGATCACTATTGGAATATCTGTTTCACTTTGAATTTTTGCTATTAGATTTTCTGCAATCGATAATGAAAATGTACGTTCCTGCGAGCTACCGTCTAAATTGAGCGCAATGTAAGATCCTAACGATCGCATTTCCTCGCGTACCTCATCGAGTACATCATCGCTTAATGGCAATTCATATATTGACCTGACTGCCGGAAAACCCGCCTCACGCATCATAAATGCCCATGTCATGGGTACAGGAGTCCGGAGATTCTGATCCATCCGGGACGCGTTCTTACACAAAGGGGAATAGCACTTCATGGTTAAACCGACGACCTGGAAATTCGTTTTTGCTTTCAACTGACTGATAAATATCATCGTTTTCAGGTTCTTTTTACGCATCGCCTCTATACAAAGATCCGGCGTACCGTATTGCAGTGTTATATTCTTCGCTAAATCTTTTATTTCTTTTAATGTTGCGTGATCCTGCATAGTCATTGTGACTAATGTTAATTTAGTCTGTTCAAGTTTGAGCGCATTAAAGACTTCTAAATTAATTGTCGACATAACAATTAATAGATGCTTAATTTTATGCAATTCAAGCGCCCGAATAACAGGAAAGATGGCCATAGCATCGCCAATCTGATCGGGAATATGTATGACAACAAAGTCTGTTTTTTCAATATTAAAATTATAAGCTTTATAATCGTAGTAACTAAATGCAATACGTCTCAACAATGATACTAAAAACATAACTAACCTCGCCTCCCTACTGGTTATAATGCAATGCAGTCTATCAGAATCATCAGGGTGCAATTTTGTGCATATGCGGACTTTTATGTTTCATATCTCGAACCTGTGGGCCCTCTGCTTAATCCTTAAACAACACCAGCAACTCCTGCGCTTTCATCTTCCATCGAATTTTTCATGTTGCCGCTAATCAGCCATAAAATCATTTGCAGATGCGCTCTGTCGAGGTAGTCTCATAAGG
>OJJG01000148.1_pt1 | contig 11611 bp, 8 predicted proteins | sample 1596291 | NCBI WGS metagenome assembly OJJG01 (sample SAMEA4350149, study PRJEB24818) | metagenome | biome: human; feature: gut; material: faeces | place: Denmark | collected 2013-09 | reverse complement strand
GCTGCACTGGCCGAGTCGCTGGTGTGGTGGGCCAACTGTCTGGGGCTCACCTCCGGGGCGTTCGACTCCTACCTCACCCTGCGCGGCCTGCGCACTCTGGCCCCCAGATTGCGCACCCATCGGGAGAACACCGACCGCATCCTCACCTTCCTGCAACAGCAGCCGCTGGTGAAACGCATCTATCACCCCAGCCTGCCTAGCCATCCGGGCCACGATATTGCGCGCCGTCAACAGTCCGGCTTCGGCGCCATGCTAAGTTTTGAACTCGATTGCAGCGAGGCGGGCATTCGCGCCTTCCTCGCGGCCCTCACCCTCTTCTCGGTGGCCGAGTCCCTCGGCGGGGTGGAGAGTCTGGTGGCCCATCCGGCCAGCATGACCCACAGGGCCATGACCCCGGCGGCGCAGCAGGCAGCAGGCATCAGCGCCCAACTGCTGCGGTTGTCGGTCGGTATTGAACACGGTGAAGACCTGGTGGCCGATCTGGCTCAGGCTTTTGAACAGGCGCAGCAGGCAGAACAGGTAGCGAAGTAATGGAACAGCAGCAACAAGGAGAGATCGCGGTGGCAGCAGAAGCAGGATTGAAGCGACGTCACGTCCACAAATTTGGTGGCAGCAGTCTGGCGGATCCGGTCTGTTATCGCCGGGTCGCCAGTATCGTTGAACAACAGGTGGGCGGGGATGAACTGATTGTGGTCTCCGCCGCCGGCAAGACCACCAACCGGCTGATCCAGCTGGTGGAGCTGGCCGAAGCGGGGGACGAAGCCGCCGGTGAAGCCATCTCTGCCCTGCAGGCCTATCAGCAGAGCCTGATCGACGGCTTGCTGGAGGGTGAACTGCAGCTCGACCTGAGCAAGCAACTGGCCGACGACATGCAGCTGATCGCCAAAACGCTTGAAGGGCAGTTTGACCGCTTCGCCCGCAACGGACTGCTCGCCTTTGGCGAAGTGTGGTCGGCGCGCCTGCTGGCAGCCCTGCTCACCAGCCGCGGCGACAAGGCTATCTGGCTCGATGCCCGCAGTTTCCTGCGCGCAGAGGATGGCGCTCTGGTCAAGGTAGATACTGCGCTCTCCAGCGAACTGCTCAAGGCGCGACTGGCGGAGCATGCCGGTCGCATCGTGGTGACCGGCTTTATCGCTGCCGACATGGAGGGGCGCTCCCTGCTGCTCGGTCGCAACGGCTCCGACTATAGCGCCAGCCTGCTGGCGCTACTGGCGGACGGCGAATCCACCACCATCTGGAGCGATGTGGCCGGGGTCTACAGCGCCGACCCGCGCCGGGTGAAGGAGGCTCGCCTGCTGGAGCGCCTGAGCCTCGCGGAAGCCAACGAGCTGGCCCGCCTTGGCTCCTCGGTATTGCACTCGCGCACCCTGCAACCAGTGGCCGACAGCCGCCAGCGCCTCACTTTGCGCTGCAGCTACAACCCGGATGAGGGCTGTACCCATATCCTGCGCCGCGCCCCCCGCTCCGGCGGCGCCCGCATCGTCTCCTCGGTGGATCAGATCGCCCTCATCGAGCTGAAGGTCCTGCCGCAGACCAACTATGAGCAGACGGTGGCCACCATCGAGGCCCATCTGGCCCGTCACCGCCTCAACCCGCTCACCCTGCAGCGCCAGCCGGATCGCCGGATCCTGCGCCTCGCCTACACCCTCGAGGTAGCACAAGGCGCCTTCGAGCTGCTGCGCGACTTCCAGCTGCAAGGGAGCTTCACCGGCCTAATCCAGAAAGAGGGGTTCAGTCTGGTGGCGCTGGTCGGCGCCGGTGTCACCGACAACGCGGAGCAGTGTCACCGCTTCTATCAGCTGCTGGCAGATCAACCACTGGAGTTCGTACAGGTGGCCCGAGATGGCCTGAGTCTGGTGGCCGTGCTGCGTCAGGTAGTGCTGGAGCCGCTGCTCATCGCCCTGCACAGCGCCCTGTTCAGCCGCCCGACCCGGGTTGGACTGGTGGTGTTCGGCAAGGGCAATATCGGCGGCCACTGGCTCAGCCTCTATGCCCGCGAAAAGGCACGGCTCGAGCATGAACTCAATCTGGCGCTCACCCTCTACGGGGTGTTCAGCTCGGAAGGGGGCCTGCTCGATGAAGAGGGACTCAACCCCCTCAAGGTACAGGACAACTTCAATCCCAAGCCGCTGATCTGGCCGGAGTTGCTCTCCCAGCTTGAACAGCACGGCTTCGATGCGCTGATTGCGCTGGACATGACCGCCAGCGAAACGGTGAGCCGCTACTATCCGGATTTTGCCCAGCTCGGCATTCATATCATCGCCGCCAACAAGTTTGCCGGTGCCGCCGACAGCGAGTTCTACCAGCGCATCAAGCAAACCTGCCGCGACCATCAGGTGCAGTGGCGCTACAACGCCACCGTGGGCGCCGGGCTGCCAATCCAGTCCAGCATCCAGATGCTGCGCCAGAGCGGCGACCGCATTCAGGGGGTCTCCGGCATCTTCTCCGGCACCCTCTCCTGGCTGTTCCAGCAGTATGACGGCTCCCGCCCCTTCTCCGAGCTGGTGGACGAGGCGTGGCAGCACGGCCTGACCGAACCGGATCCCCGCGAGGATCTCTCCGGTCAGGATGTGCGTCGCAAGCTGCTTATTCTGGCGCGGGAGGCAGGCTTCGAGCTCGACTCCGCCGATATCGAGCTGGAGAATCTGGTGCCCGTTACGCTGCGCAAGGTGACCGCCGATCAGTTCATGGACAGACTTAAAGAGCTGGATGGCCCAATCCAGACCGCCTTCGAAGGGGCCAAGCGCCTCGGCAAGGTGCTGCGCTACGTGGCCCGCTTCGAGCATGACGGCAAGGCGCGGGTCGGACTGGAGGCGCTGGAGCCCCATCACCCGTTTGCCAACCTCTTGCCGTGCGACAACATCTTCGCCATCGAGAGCGACAGCTACCGCACCAACCCGCTGGTGATCCAGGGGCCGGGGGCGGGTCGGGAAGTGACCGCCGCCGCTATCCAGTACGATCTGTGGCAGATCTGCGCCAGCCTCTAAGGCTGATATGCAAAGGGAGCTGCACCGCTCTCCCGCGCACAATAAAAAAGCCCGAGTCGATGACTCGGGCTTTTTGCTGAATGCCGCTTCGATTAGGAGAAGCAGGCCTGCAGCACGTAGAAGATCGCTATAGCCAGAATGGCACCGGCAGGCAGGGTGATGATCCAGGAGACCACGATATTGCGCAGTACCCCCAGGTTCAGCGCCGCAATACCGCGCGCCAGACCGACCCCCATCACAGCACCGACCAGGGTCTGGGTGGTGGAGATGGGCAGACCGGTACCGGAGGCAATCACCACGGTCGCGGCAGTGGCCAGCTGGGCAGCAAAACCACGGCTCGGGGTCAGGTGAGTGATGCCGGTACCGACCGTCGCCATCACCTTCTCGCCCATGGTCGCCAGACCGATCACGATACCGATACCGCCGAGGGGCAGGATCCACCAGGCAATGGCAGCCTGACTGGAAATCTCGCCACCGGAAGCCACGATAGAGGCCACCGCAGAGAGCGGGCCAATGGCGTTGGCCACATCGTTGGAGCCGTGGGCAAAGGCCATGGCACAGGCGGTGATCACCATCAGGATGCCGAACACCTTCTCCACGTTGGCGAAGTGCATCTTGCTGTCATCCTGCGGGTTGTACTTCTGGCCGCGAATGTAGATCCAGCCGGCAAACGCCACTGCGATGGAGATGGCGATGGAGAGCAGAATGCCCTCGCCATCGCTCAGGTGCAGACCGACGTGGGTCAGCCCCTTCTTGATGGTCACCAGACAGATCACCAGCGCAGTCAGGAACATGTAGAACGGCACATAGCGCTTGGCGTTGTTCAGGGGATCATCGGTGTTGAAGATAAGCTTCTGCACGCTGATGAACATGAAGTAGGCGATGACACCTGAGAGGGCCGGGGTGATGACCCAGGAGCCGACGATGCCGCCAAACTTGCTCCACTGCACCGCTTCCGGGCCAATGCTCACCACCGCAAAACCGACGATGGCGCCGATGATGGAGTGAGTGGTGGAAACAGGCCAGCCGAAGTAGGAGGCGAGGCTCAACCAGGCACCTGCCGCCAGCAGGGAGGCGATCATGCCGAGCACCAGCAGGTCCGGGCTATCGACAAACGCATTGCTGTCGATGATGCCGTTACGGATGGTGGCCGTCACTTCGCCACCGGCCAGATAGGCGCCGGCAAATTCGAAGATCATGGCAATGATGATCGCCTGACGGATGGTCAGGGATTTGGTGCCGACCGATGTTCCCATGGCGTTGGCCACGTCATTCGCGCCAATGCCCCAAGCCATCAAAAAGCCGAACAAGGCCGCCACGAGCACCAGAGTGGTGCCGTAATTCGCGATAATGTCCATTAGTAGTGTTTACCCAGTCAGTCGATTACGAACGAGCCAGCATCAGTTCCAGACGGGCGCCTACGCGCTCGGCCTGATCTGCCAGGTCACCTACCCATTCGAGGATCTTGTAAAGGAACATCACATCGATCGGATTGTAATTGTGCTCAACCGCTTGCAGCTGTTGGCGCAGTCCGATCTGCATGGTGTCTGTATCGTCCTCGATCAGATCCAGTTGGTGGATCATCTCGGCAACCATTTCCACTTCCCGTCCTTTGAAGCCGGTCTCGAGCAGCTCGTCGAGCTCCCCGATCGCTTTCTCGGCCTGAGCGGTCGCATCAATACAACGTTTGAGGTAAGCCATGAAATCCGTCCGCATTTCGGCGGGGAACTCCATGCGACGGCCAAGCATGCGGCCGGAGATATCCTTGGCACGGTTGGCAATCTTGTCTTGCTGGGTCAACAGCTCCAGCAGGTCGGTACGTGCAACCGGCAGGAACAGGCCGCGAGGCAGTTTCAGACGGATTTCACGCTTGAGGGTATCTGCCTCTTTTTCCAGTTGGGCGATCTGCTGCCGGATCTTCTCGGCATCTTCCCAACGGTCTTCGGCAACGGCGTCAAAGAAGGGAACCAACTGCTGGGAGCACTGGTGAACCTTGACGATATGCTTCTGCAGCGGCTTGATGGGGGACTTGGCAAAAAGCCCCAAAATAGTATTTACTGGCATGGCCAAACCTGTGTCGGTGAAAAAACACTCGATACGATTTTATGAGGCGCGCATGGTAACCGAACTGCGCCCTCAATTAAACCGCGAATTAATCTAGTCGTCTCGCGGGCATTATATCCCCGCGACCCGAATCCTGCCCCCCAAAGTTGCCTGCCAGCCCGGAATGACTATGCAAACTGAGATCGAGATAAAGTTTTTTGTCGCCCGCGACATTCAAGCCAAGTTATCCAACCTGCTGAATTCTCTTGAGATTAAAGAATCGTCACAACAGCAGCTCGGCAACGTCTATTTCGATACGCCGACCCTGGCTCTGCGCCAGCTGGATATGGGGCTGCGCATTCGCCGCTGCGACGCCTTCGCCGAGCAGACCATCAAATGCCGCGGTCAGGTGGTGGGCGGCCTGCACGCCAGACCCGAGTACAACGCCCCTGTCAGCGGCGATCTGCCGACCCTCTCGGCCTTTCCCGATGAGATTTGGCCGACTCTGACCGAGCGCGACCACATTCAGCAGCAGCTGGTCGCCCAGTTTCGCACCGACTTCCTGCGCCGCCACTGGTTGATCGCCTTCGAGGGGGCCGAGATTGAGCTGGCCTGGGATCAGGGCGAGATAGTCGGCAGCCAAGGCAGCACCACCATCAACGAGCTGGAACTGGAGCTCAAATCAGGCGCTACCGCGGCGCTATTTGCACTGGCCCAACGCCTCGCCAAGCTTGGTGGACTGCGTCTCGGCGCCCAATCCAAGGCCCAGCGCGGCTATCGACTGGCTGGTCTTGGCAAACCGCTGGCCCTGCAGGCGCTGGTCGAACATGAAGGTATGGATGGCACAACGGGGGTAAGCGAGGGGCTGCGTCACTGGCAGCATCACGAGCAGCTCTGGCTGGAGCATCCTCAGGATAAAGGCATTCAACAGCAGGCACTCGCGGCACTGTGCCAGGGGATCGATCTGGTCGCCCGCAGTGCAGCCACACTGCCACAACACGCCCCCTGGCTGCCAGCACTGACCAGCCTGCACGCACATCTGCAAGCCCAATCGGGCGAGCATGACGAGTGGCCTGCCGAGCTGGCCGATCTCTTCCTCTATCCGGCGTATGTCGAGTTGCAGCTGGCCATCGCCGCATGGCTGCATAACGCAGCCTGAGCGTGGCCATACCGGTACTAAAGATCGGAAATAAAGACCGGAAACAAAAGCCGACAACAAAACGGGTGAGCCAAGGCTCACCCGTTTTGCATTACAGCAGGTTGAGCTGCTGCATGGCGCTGCGAATGCGCTCGCGAGTCGCCTCCGACAGTGGCATCACCGGTAGACGGCACTCCTCGCTGCAGAAACCGAGCAGGGAAGCGGCAAATTTGGCACCAGCCGGGCTCGGCTCGGCAAACATCGCCTGATGAAGCGGAATCAGCTTGTCTTGCAGCTCACGCGCTTCTTGCCACTTGCCAGCCAGCGTGAGGTTCTGCACCTCGGCCACCAGCTTGGGGGCCACGTTGGCGGTCACCGAGATACAGCCCTGACCGCCGCCGATGTTGTAAGCAACCGCAGTGGCATCCTCACCGGAGAGCCAGGCGAAGGGCTTTTTGATCAGCTGGCGCTCGGTCCAGGGGCGGGCCAGATCGCCGGTGGCATCTTTTACCCCGGCAATGCGCGGCAGCTCGGCCAGACGGGCCAGGGTCGCCGGTTGCACGTCAACGATGGCGCGCGGCGGAATGTTGTAGACGATGATCGGCTTGCCGGTGGCGTCGTGTACCGCCTTGAAGTGGTGGTAGAGCCCCTCCTGATTGGGACGGTTGTAGTAACCGGCCACATGCAGAGTGGCATCAGCCCCCACCCGCTCGGCATGGAGGGTGTACTCGATGGCTTCGACCGGATTGTTGGAGCCCGCTCCGGCAATCACCGGAATACGGCCAGCGACCTGTTTGACCACCAGCTCCACCACCCGGCAGTGCTCGTCATGGGTCAGGGTGGGACTTTCCCCCGTGGTACCCACCGGCACAATGCCGTGAGTGCCCTGTTCGATATGCCACTCCACCAGACGCAGCAGCGCCTCTTCATCCAGCTTTCCCTGTCGAAACGGGGTGATCAACGCAACGATTGAACCTTGAAACATGGGATCTCCTTCTCCTAAATGACGCGCATATGGCAATAAAAAACCCCGGTACGATGTGCGCAACCGGGGTTTGAAGCTTCTCAGGGATGAGAGGTTACGCGCGAACGTCGGCAGGCCCGAATTTCAGGCTTTTTTTGTGCTTTCGTTTCAACCCGTTGAACCGCATTTCGTCATCTCTGGTCAAAAAATGGTGTCTGGGCATATTTCGGGAACACGGCATAAATGTCAAGGCGAAAGGGGCTATGTATAATGGCCGCCCAAAATTGCGTGGAGAGACCCGATGAGCAGCCCAATCAGTGCCGTCAGCCAGATGCTGGAACGAAACCAAGCCCTCTTTGTCGGCAAGCGGCTACTTGTCTGTGGCGCGCTGGAGGATGACTACCCCCGCCAGCTGGCGAGCCTGGCCCGGACCCTGACCGTCTTTACCACCGATTACTGCTACTACCGCAGCCAGCAGGCCGCCCTCGGCGAGGCTATCCTGTTCGACCACCAGCTCGGTGGAGCCCCGCGCTTCGATGCCCTGTTGCTGCTGATGCCCAAGGCCAAGGCCGAGGCACAATATCTGCTGGCCATGATGACCCCCTTGCTGGAAGCGGGTGCCGATCTGTTCCTCGCCGGTGAAAACCGCGGCGGCATCAATGGCGCCGACAAGCTGCTGGCCCCCTATGGCGAAAAGCCGATCAAACGTGACTCGGCGCGCCGCTGCTCGCTCTATCATGGCGAGCTCTGCAAACCGGTCGCCCAGTTCGATCTGGATAGCTGGTTTGGCCGCTATCAGTGCAAGGCCGGTGATACCGAGCTGACCGTGCTGGCGCTGCCCGGTGTCTTCAGTGCTGCCGAGCTGGATCTCGGCACCCAGATGCTGCTGGCCGCGGTGCCGCCGATGAAGGGCGAACTGCTCGATTTCGGCTGCGGCGCCGGGGTAATTGGGTCTGTGCTGGCCAAGCGCAATCCGGATCTGCGGGTCAACATGGTGGATATCAGCGCACTGGCACTCGAATCGAGCCGCCGCACCCTGGCGATCAACGGTCTGCAGGGCAAGGTCACCGCTTCCGATGTCTATTCGGATGTCTCCACCCGTTTCCAGCACATCGTCTCCAACCCGCCATTCCATGCGGGTCTCAAAACCTTCTATGCGGCAACCGAGCAGTTCCTGGCCAAGGCGCCGGAATTTTTGCTGCCAAATGGTTCGCTGACCATTGTTGCCAACGCCTTCTTGCGCTACCAGCCTATACTGGAGACACACTTCAAACGGACTGAAGTGATCAGCAGTGATGCCAAATTCAAGGTCTATCTGAGCAAAATGTAAATAAGTGTAAGCAGCACAATAAAACAGCTAGAGAGCGCCATCCGGCATCTGATAAGGTATTAAGCACACGATAAAAACCACCCCTTTAGGGGTGTTTTTATACCGAACATTGAAAACCTTTTCATGTTGTTAATTCAGGGAGAGAAATACGATGGCAGGCATTTTGACCATGATCCTGGCTGGTGGCGAAGGTACTCGCCTGCAGCCTCTGACCACCACCCGCAGCAAGCCTTCCGTCCCCTTCGGTGGCAGCTACCGGCTGATCGACTTTGTCCTCAACAACTTCGTCAACGCCGACTTTCTGCGCATCTATGTACTGACCCAATTCAAATCACAATCCCTCTACCTGCACATGAAGAAGGGCTGGAATATCGTCGGCATCACCGACCGCTTTATCGATCCCATCCCGGCCCAAATGCGAATGGGCAAACGCTGGTATGACGGCACCGCCGACGCCATTTACCAGAACCTCGGCTTTATCGAGCGGGCCGAACCGGATCACGTCTGCATCTTCGGCTCCGACCACATCTACAAGATGGATGTAAGCCAGATGGTCACCTTCCACAAGCAGAAAAATGCCGCCATGACGGTCGCGGCCCTGCGCATGCCCATCGAAGAGGCGAGCGCCTTCGGGGTGATCGAGGTCGATACCGAAGGGCGGATGATCGGATTTCAGGAGAAACCGAAACAGCCGAAACACATTCCCGGTGATCCCACCCAGGCGCTGGTCTCCATGGGCAACTACATCGTCGAGACCGATGCCCTCTGCCGCGAGTTAAAACGGGATGCCGCGGAGGAGAACTCCAGCCACGACTTTGGCAAGGATGTGATCCCGAGCCTCTACCCGCGCGCCCCCGTCTATGTCTATGACTACAGCACCAACGTCATCCCCGGCGAGAAACCGCACGTCTACTGGCGGGATGTGGGCACCCTCGACTCTTATTGGCAAGCGCACATGGACCTGGTGGCCGACAATCCCCCCTTCTCCCTCTATAACCGCAAGTGGCCCCTGCACACCCACTATCCGGCGCTGCCGCCTGCTACCTTCATCGACAGCGACGAGTGCAAGGTGAAGATCGCCAACTCGCTGATCTCCGCAGGTTGCTTCATTCAGGGCAGCCAGATCCAGCGATCCATCCTTGGTTTCCGCTGCAATATCGGCGCGTGCAGCCATATCAGTGAATCCGTACTGCTGGGGGATGTGAAGATTGGTGAAGGGTGCTCCATCCGGCGCGCCATCATTGATAAAAACGTTGAAATTGCGCCAGGCACCGTTATCGGTGAAAATCTGGACCACGATAGAGAGCGATTTACCGTATCCGAAGGCGGTATCGTGGTGGTACCTAAGGGAGCAAGAGTTGGCTATTAACCCACTGAAAATCCTGTTTGTTGCCTCGGAAGTTGAGGGGCTGGTCAAAACCGGGGGCCTGGCCGATGTCGCCAGAGCCCTGCCGATGTACCTGGCCCAGAAGGGGCATGATGTCAGGATCATGTTGCCCTTCTACAAGACGATAAAGCGACGGGATGAGGCCAGACTGGTGGCGTCACGCTGGTTGCCAACCCACCCCGGACTGCCGGATATCGGTTATCGCATCTACCAGATGGAGCTGGATGACGTCTGCGTCTATCTGCTCGATTGCCCGCAATATTTCGATCGCCCCCAGCTCTACGCCGAGAACAATCAGGCCTATCCGGATAATGGCGAGCGCTTTGCCTTCTTCTCGGCCGCTGCCCTCCATGCCTGCGAGCAGCTCGGCTTTGCCCCTGATATCGCCCACTGCAATGACTGGCACACAGGCCTGCTGCCACTGCTGCTGAAAACCCGTCACGCCCACAACCCCTTCTTCCAGCAAACCCGCAGCGTGATCAGCATTCACAACGCGGCGTTTCAGGGAGTGTTTGGCCGCGAGCAGTTCTGGGCCATGCCCGAGATCGCCGACTACGAACGCCGCATCAACTACGACTACGGCCACGTCAATCTGCTCAAATGCGGGGTGCTCTACGCCGACAAGATCAATGCGGTCAGCCCCAACTATGCCCAGGAGCTGCTGACTCACCTCGGCGCCCACGGCATGGCACATATCTTCCAGCAACGGGCGGCCGATCTCTGCGGCATCCTCAACGGCTGCGACTACAAAGACTGGGATCCTGAGTTCGACGAATTCCTGCCTGCGACCTACAGCATCGACAACATGGCTGGCAAACAGATCTGCAAACAGAGCCTGCAGCAGGAAGCGGGGCTGGCCGTGGCGGACTTGCCCATCTACGGCATGGTTTGCCGCCTGACCGAGCAGAAGGGCGTTCCCCTGCTGCTCCCTGCGCTGGAGAAATTCCTCCACCATCAGGTACAAGTGGTGATCGTCGGCTCTGGCGATCCTGCGCTCGCCACGCAACTGCAAACCATGGCCCGGGATTATCCGGGCAAGCTCGCCTTCATCAACACCTATGACGATCGGCTGGCTCATCTGGTCGAAGCCGGTGCCGACTTCTTCCTGATGCCCTCTCTGTTCGAGCCTTGCGGCCTCAACCAGATGTACAGTCTCGCCTATGGCACCCTGCCACTGGTGCGGGCCGTGGGTGGTCTGAAAGATACCGTGGTGGATTGGGATGCCGATCCCGAGCATGCCACCGGCTTCTGTTTTAACGATCCGACTGCCGCCATCCTGCTCGATACCATGCGCCGCAGCCTGCTCTATTTCCTGCAGGACAAAGAGCGTTTTGCCAAGGTGCAGCGCAATGCCATGAGCACCCGCTTCAACTGGCCTGACTCAGTCACCCAGTATGAACGGATGTATCAGAGCGCATTGGGCCGTTACTGAATGCCAAACGTCAGCTAATTGCTGAAGTTTTGTACCCTTGGCTTCACTTTGAGCGTCAACAGCGAAAAAAGTCCCCTTTGGCTGTTGACGCTCCCCCAAAACTCTATAGAATCCCCCTCCGCAGTGATGCGAAGGTGGCGGAATTGGTAGACGCGCTAGCTTCAGGTGTTAGTGTCCCACGGATGTGAGGGTTCGAGTCCCTCTCTTCGCACCAATATTGCCATGCTGATTCAGCAGCATGTAAATCCAACTAGAAAACCCGAATGTGCGAAGGTGGCGGAATTGGTAGACGCGCTAGCTTCAGGAGTTAGTGCCCCCCGGGTGTGAGGG
>OJJG01000146.1_pt1 | contig 11890 bp, 11 predicted proteins | sample 1596291 | NCBI WGS metagenome assembly OJJG01 (sample SAMEA4350149, study PRJEB24818) | metagenome | biome: human; feature: gut; material: faeces | place: Denmark | collected 2013-09 | reverse complement strand
TAATCGTGACGTTGTTGAGCGTCCCGGAGTTCGCATTCACGTTACCGCTGATATCGGCATTTTTCGCCGTCAGCCGCCCGTCCGGTGTCAGGGAAAATGCCGGAGGATTACCGCCGCTGGTAATGGTCGGAGCCGTCAGGCGTTTCAGGAACACGTCGTTCATGAATATCTGATCGCCCTGACCAACAAACATCGGCTTTGTGTTGCCATTCGCAGGATTAATCATCGCAATCCGGTCAGCAGCCAGAAGCACCTGACTCTGCATACCTGCTGGCGTATTCTCAATACCGGCTCCGATACCCGCAATATAAAGGCGTCCGTCCTTCATCTGCTGCAGTTTCACGGCCCACATGCTGTTCAGGTTATTATTTGTATCAACCTGAACTTTCTGTATCTGCTGGATTGCCGCACTCTGGTCTTCCAGTTTTTTATTGACGGTCTGCGTGATTTCATTGCTGACATTCGTAATGGACGTCCTGATTTCAGCCAGGTCCGGCGCAAGCTGACCGTTATCAATCTGCGTCCACAACTCCTGGGCCAGATGTGTTTTCCCGATTTCTCCTTTGAAAAAATCCAGGTAACCTTCCGCATCATCGCTCGCCCGACCGACAGCCTCCACGAATGCCGATTTGCCAACGGTGTTCACACTGCGAACGTAAAAATAATAATCATGGCCCGGTTTGATATTGATACTGGCGGCTATCCAGTACAGCGCCGTACCAAGATAGCGGGCTGTGGTTTCAACCTGCCTGATATCGGTAATCCGCTTTTCCGAGAACCAGAACTCAAACTGTACCGTCGGGTCATAAACAGCAAGATGCGGCGTGGCGGTTATCTGAAAATAGCCCGGCGTCAGCTCAATCCTCGACGGTGCTGCCGGTGCGGCAATCCGGAACGATACCGACGCCGGATCGCCCTGCTGCCCCCGGGCATTTACCGCCCGGACTGTCAGCCTGTAGTTCCCCAGCGCCAGTTGCGTGAAGCGGTATGTGGTTTCCGTCGTCCGGGCCGTGCTGACCAGTCGCTCACTGCCGTCGTCCGCTGTTACGGTCAGACGGAGCAGGAAGCTCACGCCCTTCACCACCTTCGGTGTGTCCCATCGCGCCAGCACCTGATATTCCCCGCTGTCTGCAGTGACTTCGGCGGTCAGGTGCTGCACTGCTGGCGGCGTGACACCATTCACCGTGCCGCTCTGGTCACCGTCAAAGTGCGCCCCGTTATCCACGATGGCTTCTTTCTCCGGTACATGCTGCACGGCGGTGATGGCATACGTGCCGTCATCGTTCTCACGGATACTCACGCAGCGGAACAGGCGCTGGCGCAGCGTCGGCAGCTTCAGCCCCCACACGCTGTATTCTGCAACGCCGTCAGGAACACGGCTCACTTTCACCTTCACGCCGTCGGTGACGGACTGGACCTCCACGCTGACCGGATTACCCTGACCGTCAACCAGGCTTATCAGCGTGGTACCGGAGGATGGCAGCGTGATTTCACGGTCGAGCGTCAGCGTCCGGGTCTGGCTGTTCACCGCCAGCACGCGCCCGCCGGTGCTGATACCCGCATAGTCATCATCGCAGATTTCAATGACATCCCCCGGTACATGGCGAAGCCCTTCCGCACCCACGCTGAAGTCCACGGTCTGCGTTTCCAGCAGTTCCGTTTTAATCAGCCACAGCCCGGCGCGGTGCGCCTGCCCCCGACTGGTACAGCCAAAGGCATCCATCTTCGTGACGTTACGACCGTAACGGGCAATGGCCTGCGTGTCCTCCACAAGCTCTGTCGCCGTCTCCCAGCCGTTATCCGGGTCAATCCAGTTCACCTCAACGGCATTATGGCGGTCCTTCAGGGCGCTGAAGCTGTAGCGGAACGGCGCGCCATCATCCGGCATCACCACATTACTGCGGTTATAGGTCCACACCTTATCTGATGGTCGGTCCTGCACGAACGTCAGCGTCTGCCCGTTCCATACCGGCATACAGCGCATCGCCGAGCAGAAATCACTGAGCACATCCCACGCCTTGCGCTGTGTGGTCAGCCAGGCATTACAGGTGATGCGCGGCTCCGTGCCGCCAAAGCCGTCCGGCACCGACTGGTCGCAATTCTGGCCGATGACATACAGCGCCCATTTATCCACATCCGCCGCACCAAGACGTTTCCCCATGCCGTAGCGCGGATGGGTCAGCATATCCCACAGACACCAGGCCATGTTGTTGCTGTATGCCGGTTTAAACGTTCCGTCCCAGATACCGCTGTATTGCCGCGTCTGCGGGTTATAATTCGACGGCACCTGCAGAATACGCCCGCGCAGATGATAATTACGGCTCACCTGCTGGCTGCCGAACTGCTCCGAGTCCACCTGCACACCGACCAGTGCCGTGTTCGGGTAGCACTGTTTCACATCGATGATTTCGGTGTATGACGACCAGAGCGTTTTGTTCTGCAGCTGGTCTGTGCTGCTGTCCGGCGTCATCCTGCGCATCCGGATATTAAACGGGCGCGGCGGCAGGTTATCCACCACCACCGAGGCCAGATACTGCGACGTGGTTTTACCCTTAATGGTGATGTCTTTTTCCGTCACCCAGCCACCGTTACGTTGTATCTGAACCAGCAGGCGGACTTCCGATGGATTCCTGTCCCCCTTTGAGGTGGTTTCCACCAGTGCCTGCACGCCGAAAGTAAAACGCAGACGGTCGATGTTTGCCGACGTGATGGTCCGGGTGATCGGCGTGTCATATTTCACTTCTGTACCGAGCACCGTCTCGGAGCCGGAGGATTCAAATCCCTCCGGCGGTGTCTGCTCCTGCTCACCGGCCAGGAACACCACCGTGACGCCGGATATATTGGTATTCCCCTCACTGTCCAGCACCGGCGTACTGTTCAGCAGCACGCTTTTTAATCCATCCACCGGACCTTCAACCGGCCCTTCGCTGATGGCATCGATCACACTCAGCAGCTGCGTGGACTTCAGGTTGTCCTTCGCTTCGCGCGGGGTATGCCCCTTACTGCTGCCTTTACCCATTCGTCACGCTCCATAAACGACAAAACCGCCCGCAGGCGGTTTCACATAAAATGTTTTGCATCAGCGACCAATCACCACAACCTGACCACCATCCCCTTCGTCTGCCGTGCTGATCTCCTGAGAAACCACACGTGATCCCACGCGCATTTCCCCGTACAGAACAGGCAGAACATTGCCCTGGGCAACCATGTTATCCAGTGACGAGAAATACGTGTTCTGTTTGCCGTTATCTGTACTGGCTGCCGTGGGCGTCCTGGCTTTCGGTGCCAGCATCTGCGCCACACCACCCAGGATCATACTGGCCCCTGCTGCATACATACCCGATACAGCCGCGGCCCCCAGCCAGCCAACAGGGTTCCACCATGCCACCGCAATCAGCGCCGCACCCAGCACCGCCTGAAACACACCGCCACTTTTGGCACCCGCCAGACGCGGAACGACGTGGATCACGGCACCATTTGCCAGCGGTTCATTAAGACGGGCAGATAATTCATTTTCGCCTGCATCACGCCCGGAAATGCGCACCTGATACCAGCCCTCATTCAGTTTCTGGCGAAACGACGGAAGCTGTGTGGCCAGCGCCCGGATGGCTTCAGCCCCCGTTTTCACACGAAGGTCGATGCGGCGGCCAAATCGTTGTAAATCCCCGTAAAGGCAGATGCGTGCCATGCCCGGTGACGCCAGAGGGAGTGTGTGCGTCGCTGCCATTTGTCGGTATACCTCTCTCGTTTACTCAGTTGTTCAGGAATATGGTGCAGCAGCTCGCCGTCGCCGCAGTAAATAGCGGCATGATTCGGCACCGATGAACCAAAACAGCACAGCAGCACATCGCCCGGCTGCGCCGCTGACAACGGCACCTGATATAGCCCCGTTGCCTCCAGATTATCCAGATAGAGATTCTGACCGTGACGCCACCAGTCATCCTCACGATGAAAATCCGGCATCTCAATCCCCGCCAGATGGTAAGCATCCCGGAACAGCGTGTAACAGTCCGTCACCCCGTGCTCAAAGCGCCGCCCGGTGAGATGCGGCACACAGCGGAATTTATGAATCTCACCCCGGCAGACCAGCCACCACGGCAAATCACTATGCACCTGCAGCCGCCGGTCGGCCTCACTCAGCCAGGGCAGACCACCGGGGTGGCTGTGGACCAGCGCCACAATCTCACCCTGCATCTCTGCCCGCAGCCAGTCCTCCGGCGACATCCGGAAATACTCCTCCGGCTCACCGGAGATATTCACGCAGGGAAAATATCTTTCCCCTTCCGGCGTTCTCACCACGAAGCCGCACGACTCCGCTGGCGCACATCGCCGGGCGTGCGCCAGAATCGCTGATTCTGTCTCTGTCATGGGATTTACTGCGAAAGTTTGTTAATGGAAAGGTAGCCGCCAAAATTGCCGACGTTATTGCGGAACTTGCAACCACTCAGGCATTTGCTGCACTTATCCTTCGTGATATCGGACGTTGGCTGGTCATATTCATCCGCGACAGCCGGGCCATCATAACCGCACTCATCGCCACGGTAGATCCAGGTGCAGGTGTTGGCCAGCATGATGCGCCCCGGAAAAACGGCACCATCCGTTTCCGTCGGTGTGGACAACACAAAGGAGGCACTGACCGCGCTCAGTTCGCTGCACTGCTCGATGCGCCAGCGGCTGATCACCTCCTGCTCCGGATCGGCGTCACTGTTTCCGTTGACGAAGTTCACCGCATCCAGAAAACGGGCGTAAACCTTACGCCTGACCACCGTTCCGCCGACCAGACTCTGCAGGTCTTCCGCCATCCCGGTGACCATGCCGTGCAGGTTAGAGACTTTCAGCGTTGGTCTTGCACTGGCGCCTTTGCCGTTCATCTCAAAGCCGCTTCCCTGAATAGGGTACGCCTGATACTGTCGCCCCTGCCAAGTGACCGACTCACCTTTTTCGTTCTGCTCATTACAGAAAAAATAACGTTCTCCGCCGACCTCTGTCAGATCGACTTCCCAGAGCACGATCAGCGCGGATTGCTCCGTTTTAGTGCACTCATTGAGTGTTTCCTGCTGTATATCCTGCATCAGTGAGTGACCTCTTCAAAGGTACAGTTAAAATCGGTATACATGGCATTATCCGAAATGCTCCACTCCCTGCAGACAACCCGGACAGTCCTGTTGTGTTTTGGCGGACGCCACAAAAAAGCACGAATCCCGGCATGACGGGATAAAAAACTGTCCAGCGCGGCACGGGAATATTCATCTGTGACACGTAATACCGGTTTAAACGTTTTCAGATCCGCATTCAGACCACCAGCCCGTCGCTGTTCATATCCGTCACCAAACTTTACCGTAATAACTGATGGCTTTCGTGTCGTCTCCATCCCCTCACGGGGGATCCAGTTAAAAACTTCAGGCTCAGGCACTGTACAATCCTCCATCCCGACGCGATGACTGCATAATTGACACAACCCTGCTGTCGATCAGATCCACCAGTCCCCTGGCTGAGCGCGCATCTATCTCGCCATTGCTCCCTTGATTCTGAATGCTGATGTGATACACGGGAGAATAAACAACCCCCCCGCCACTATTCACATTGCCAATGGCTCTGACCCCAAGAGAGCCGTCCGCTGCCCGTGTCAGTGGCATGATAGCTTCAGGCCCGGCCTCGCCCATCAGCCCGGCACCTTTCGCAAAAGCAAAATACGTCGGTGTATCCACAATAGTGTTACTGTAAGCACTCAGATTTGCCGATGTGTAAACACCACCTTTTGCGTTTGCCACCGCCCCCGAAATCCATCCGCCGACCGTACCAAGCCACCCTCCGGCACCGGAGAGTGACTTCAGTCCGTTAACAATGGCCGCATTCATCAGAATTTTTGAAACTTCCCGGAGAACTGAACTCCCCCAGTTTCTCCAGTCCACAACATTTCCGGCCAGTGCATCGGAAATATTTGATACCAGTCCGTCCATAGTGGAAACGACAGCATCTGCCGCCTGCGAAGCATAATCGGTGGCACTGTCTGCCCAGTTGGTCAGCCCCTCCTGGAGTCCTGCATTCCAGTTATTACGTAAAGCATCGGCCTTTGCATAATAATCCTGCTGATCGCTGAGACGCTCTTCCAGATATTTTTTATTCAGTTCTTTCTCCTGTTTCCACAGGGCTTCTTCAATTTCTCCGGCCTGATACTGTCTCAGAAGCTCGTTATTTTTCTGCTCAAACTCATGCCGGATACTCCACATTTCCTGGAGTCGTTCACGCATCCGTGAGCCTTCACCATATCCCAGTAACTGCGCGTCGTCAGATGCCCGGGCACTGGCATTACTGTCCGCCAGGCTGCTTTCATACGCAGCAAGCTGCTCACGAATCTTTTTCTGGTCGATGAGTGCTGCATTCTGCAAAAGCGTTTTTTTCTGCGCTTCTGACAGGGTTGATAATTCGCCCTGACTGACCTGATATTTCATCTTAGCCAGTTCAGTATTCTGCCCTGCCAGTGCTATTTGTTCTTTTTGCTGTTTAATCAGCCGTTTATAAATATCTTCTGTTTTTTCCGCTTCGGTCTTTTTATGCGCTTTGGGTTTATTTGCCTGGTTATTTCGCCAGGCATCCAGTGAGTTATTGATATAATTCTGTCTGGCTGTCTGATACGCCTCTCCCACAAAGCCGAGATCATCCGCAGCATAACCCAGGCGGGCACGCTCACGGGCTTCCCCCTTCAGGCGGGACAGAGCCAGTTCGCGCTCGCTGTTATTCAGTGCAGTCTGCGGTTTATCATCCAGGGTTGCCTGTGGTAGCCGTAACGGTACATTCACCAGCCCCTGTCGCTGCTGAAGTAATTCATTACCGAGCCCGAGAAGGCGATTAAACTCGGTATGCTGCCCATTCATGATCAACAGGGACTGATACGCTTTGTTTTGTTCCGCGGCCTGTTGACGGATCAACGCCACCCGTCGCTCCTCCAGCCCGGCAAGCACATCCTGAATGGATTGCGCTTTGCCCTGCATTTGTGTGAGACGGGACTGTTCAACTGCCAGTTGATTTGTTGCTTCTGCAAGCCCTTCTGTGACAGTTTTTACCGACGTCATGTGGTTAATCATAAAACCGTTATCGGTTGTCCAGCCCGGGTTTGCCAGCACATACTGATAGCCAGCAATTTTTTCCTGTAAGGATTTAATCTTACTTTTCTGCTCGTCAATTAACCTGTTTTGCTCATCAAGTGCCTGCCGCGTCTTTTCCTCATTATCTGACGCTTCAGGAAGCGACATTGCCGACGTTTTCTGGCGAATTTCGTCGATTGTTGCGGCATACTGGCGTGCAGATTCTCTGGCCTGCTCCTGATTCTGATACATCGTGTACCAGGCCGTCGCCCCCAGCATGACGAGTCCCGGCACACCACCAACCAACCCCAGCGCACCACTTAACAGACGACTCCCCACTGACGTGACAGTATTCAGCGTTGTCTGTGCCGCTGTTCTGGCCGCAATATTACGGGTAAGTGACGCCTGAGCAGCTGTCAGCTTCGCTTCTGCTGCGGCCTGCCTTTCGGTACCGCGAGCAGCAACAACCGCCTGTTGCGCACGATAAACCGCCGCACGCGCCCTGGCGGTTGCTATCTGTGTCCCCCGAAGTTGCGCTTCAGCAAGAGCCACTTCGTTTCTGGCTGCAGTAATTAATCCGGCAGTTGCAGATCCAGCAGACGACGCCATATTGCCAAAATATCGGGCTACCCCGACGGCAACCAGAGCACCGGCAGCGGTTGCCACGGTATCAATATTGCCTGCAAGACCATTCAGCACCCCGGAGAGCGTCTTCGTCACTCCGCTTGCCTCGTTCGCACCACCAACCCAGGCCATAAAGGCGTTTTCAACTTTGGTTGCAGAGGATGAAACCGTATCAGGCATTGCTGCATATTCATCACGCAACGCCCCAAGCTGACTAATCAGTGCAGGAACAACCTTATCGGCGGTTAGTTTTCCGTTATCCGCCATGGCCTTCAGATCCTTACGGGCAACGCCCATTCCCGCAGCCAGCGCACGAATAACACGATCACCGCTCTCATTCACCGAGTTAAACTCTTCACCGCGCAGCACTCCCTGCGCCAGTGCCTGACTGAACTGCGTGATCACCGAACTGGCTTCTGCTGTACTGGCACCGGATAATTTCAGGCCCGTGGAGATCGCCTCGGTGACTTTCAGTACCTCCTCAGAACTGTAACCATACTCCCGCATGGAAGCTGCAGAACGGGCAAAAAGGCTGGCGTTATCAGAAAACGCCGTCCCCGTTCTCTGGCTGATCGCCATTAATTCACGTTGTGATACCTGAAAATCATCACTGGACTGTGAGGCCTGCTTCAGACGGGCATTTACTGAATTCCACTCATCGGCGAGAGAAATAAGATGACCGGTAGCAAAAGCCCCGGCAAATGCCCCCGCCATATTCAGTGCCGAAGATTTAGCTGTATTTATCTGATCCGTCACTTCTGCCAGTGCACGCCGCATTTCACGGGATGCAGCAGCGGACTGCCGGCCTCCGTTCTGCATGGTACGGTAGTAATCCTGCCCCATACGCGAAGCCCGGGAGATCTCTGACTGGAATGACCGGGAATTTGCCGAGATTTTAATAATCAGTTCACGTAATGTCGCCACACTCATTCTCCGGACGAAAAAAAACCGCCGAAGCGGTTATGTTGACTCACTGAGACACTATTAAAAGCGCGTTTTCCAGTCCGGCAAATGGATCTGAAGCGCCTTCTGTCTACTCCTTCTCCCACTGAAGAAGCGCATCATTCAGTGACACTTTGACCCCCTGCGCACCGTAAACAGCTGAAACAATCTGGGCAGCCCGGAAATCAGCCCGTTCGTCCCCCAGCGGGCTGAACCTGTCAAATTCTGCCCACATCATGATTTCTGATGCGGACATTTCCCGGCGTAACTCTGACAATGTGCGCCCCATCCTGAGCGCCAGCATCATCAGAAAACGCATCCCCGGAAGCGCTACTTTTTTTTAACCTCGCCGGCATCACTGATCAGTTCCAGAGACTGCCGAAGAAGCCGCGCATGCACCGGGCCATACACGGCAATCACCTGTTCACGATCATCCTCTGAAAATACGGGTTGCAGTCCGGTATCACACAGAACATCAATGAACAGTTCAACATCTGCCTCCAGATTTCGGCGGGCGCGCTCCGCAACGGATAACGGTGTCTCATCATCTTTTGCTTTAACGATCTCCTGCCAGCGCAACCAGGCTTCTGCAGAAGGTTCCCGTAACACAACCGTTGCTCCCTCCCATTCAGGCACATCAACGGTTTTATGGCGAAACCCCGACATCGTTGCCAGTGCCAGATTACGGATATTTTTAGTCATCACATCCATCCTCATTAACTGACGGTTACAGTGCAGGAAGTGGAGGTCACTTTGTTAACCGGGCTCGCTGAATCAGAAATCTCGCAGGTATACGCACCTGCATCACCGGATGATGCTGATGCCTTACTGAACGTTGCCGCCGTCTGTCCGGAAACAGGAGAACCACCTTTCTTCCAGACATAAGAATAAGGCGGCACACCACCCGCAGCCTCAACCGCCATTTCAAGTTTCGCTCCGGAAGCAACCCGCAGCGTGCTTTTTAAATCAACCTTCACTTTCAGCGAAGCTGTCGTCAGCACAGGTTTGCCTTTCAGACGCAGGGAAAACGTTGCAGCCACAACACCATTGGTTCCTGCAGACCAGGTATGCTGACGCACTTCTGCCATAAAGGTAAATCCGTTGCCTGACGGAAAAATAACTTTAAAGCCATACGTGGTGTCATTGTCATAGGCACTGCGCAACGCATTCTGGGCAGCATTGAGGTAAAAGTTGCCTGACATGGAAATCTCTGACGCGGCACCAAGACCGTTAATATTTTCCTGCTCAACAGAACACAGCGTGGTGACATCAATATCCTGCTTTTGTCCAGCGGTAAACTGCACTTCTTTGATTGTACAGCTCAGGCCAAGATAGCTGGCAGAATCCAGGGTTTCTGCTGTTACCGGTGCAGACGAAATCATAATTTTCGTCAGTTGCGAACGCTCAAAATTAGAGGACATACTCGTCTCCTGAAAATAAAAAACCCGCCAGCGGCGGGTGGGTAAAATCATTAACGACCTCAGGCTATTACCTGAAATTCAAGCGTGGCTCTGCTCAGACGGGAATCAGGATCATAACCCTGCGTTTTAGAAATAACGGAGGGTGCCAGTTTCCTTACCGCATCAAGCGCCTGCTCACGAATATTATCTGCGTCATCAGGTACTGTCGCCCAGACATCGATCTGCACGGTAATTCTGGATTCAGCCTGCCCATCAAGCACATCAGATGCCGTGTCAGACACCACAGAAAACACCAGCCACGGCGGAGATACCGCAGGCTTTCCCTCCGTCAGCGGGACCACATAAGGATAAACCTGTCCTCCGGCCAGCTGAGACAACAGGGAATACAGTGTGGCCTCCCTCATTTACTTAAGACCTCATCAATAGCCTGATTCATTCGCTGTATGGCAACCTGCGCCGCCAGCTCCTCTGTCGTATCGAAAGCCGGGCGAATGAATGGATGCGCGGGCATGTTTATCGTTCCCAGCTCCACAAAGCGCCAGTAAAATGCATTTCGGGGATCGCTGGCTTTCATGCTGTTATCACTGTTTCCGGTTCGCAGGTTCCGTCCGCGAATGTGGACACCCGAGATAATTTCCCCCCGACGCTTTGAACGCTGAGTGAGAACAACCACATTTTTCTTCAGTTTCCCGGTTCGCTCCGGCGCACGTTCAACAACTGCATCCCGCATAACTTCAGCACCGGCACGGGTGGCATCGCGCAGAACCTTATTGTTTTCTGCCCTGCTGAGCGTCTCCAAATCCCGTGCAATATCCGCCAGGCCGGAAAAATCAAGACTGAAATCCATCACACATTCCCCTTCAGGCTGCAGAGTATTTCAAGCCGGGTAGCGCGTGCATCCGGTATTGGTGGACCTTCTATACCCAGAATGGCCCCTTTAAATGCACCGGTCAGCACTTTCAGACGTGAAGTCGCTGTCACATCGCGCCGGAATCTCATCCAGACTCTGACCGTAGCCTGAGCGGTTTCTGCTCCGCCTGAGATTATCTCCCTCCCGCTGATACCCTTAACTTCTGCCCATACGGTAGCTCCCTCCGTCACCGTCCCCACCGGATGCCCTGACGGAGAGCGGGCGGTGGTGACATTCAGAATAATTACGCGATCACGTAATCTGCCCGCCTGCATCTCTCCTCCTACAAAGGAATAAAACGATAAGGCTCCAGCAGAGAAGAAAAACCAAACGGGACTGGTGCCTTGCTGACATCTGAGGAATTTTCCCGGTTTTCGTGCCAGTGCCCGACCAGCAACATGAGCGCCAGCAAAACATCATCAGCTATAAGCACCCCTTCAGGATCACCTTCCGGCACCGTCTCCTCATAAAGCTTACGGTTGATAAAATTTTCTGCCTTGCGGCAGGCAGCCCGGAAATACAGCATCAGTAACTCATCATCAGTTGCATCATCTGTATCAATACGGCACTGCGCCCTGAGTTTTTCCACTATTGCTGCCATCAGAAACTCCTGCCCGCAACACTGTGCGGGCATAAAAAAACCGCGTCGGCGCGGTCTGTAACTGAACAACGAGTGGTTATTTGCCAGTGAGCGCCTTGATGGCTGCCACATCTTCCAGCACACAGTCAAAACGATGGAAAGCCAGAAATGCCACCTGATCAAACTCAGCATAACGCTCAACCGGTGATGCTGCCAACTTACTGATTTAGTGTATGATGGTGTTTTTGAGGTGCTCCAGTGGCTTCTGTTTCTATCAGCTGTCCCTCCTGTTCAGCTACTGACGGGGTGGTGCGTAACGGCAAAAGCA
>OJJG01000145.1_pt1 | contig 11914 bp, 11 predicted proteins | sample 1596291 | NCBI WGS metagenome assembly OJJG01 (sample SAMEA4350149, study PRJEB24818) | metagenome | biome: human; feature: gut; material: faeces | place: Denmark | collected 2013-09 | reverse complement strand
AAAGTGTGTGGTATTAGCTTGCTGTTTTGAATTCACGCCATCCCGCTTGAGTTTTTCTTCTGTTTGGGTAGCTCGAAAGAGATTAGCCGCCAGTTCTGTTGAACCCATATGATCCAGGATCTTCTGATTCTTTTTCAGCCCCTTCCGCTGATGAATAGCTTTCTGATCTAATCCACCATACAGCCCCTGGTAACCATGATTCTGAAATATGGCGAAATCAGTAGCTGTCGCTACCCCAGCTTGCTGTGCTGCCTCAACCAATTGTTTGTTATGTTCTTTCAACTCATTTCTCAGAAACAGACGCTTTTCGTCTTCACGAAGTTGCTTAAATGCTTCATCGTCAGCAAGCTCCTGCCGTCGGGTCTGGATAGCAAAATAAGTCTGCCCTGCCGCAATGACCGGTTTCGCAGGGTCGCCGTTTTGTACTACCAGGTAACAGGCATAGCGGGAGAGTACGATGTCTTTTAATGCTCTTTTGGCATTTGAGCCAATTTTGACCATATCGAGGATCTCCTCGAAATGGTCATCAATTGTGTGACCACTGTTCTCACAGGCTTCTTTGGCGCGCGTTAATACAGGTATAAAGTGACGATACTCTGAATAACCCAGTAGTTTCCCAAGTTGTCTTGCTGACCATTGTTCTGCTCCGTTTGCATTAATCAGTTTTATCTCTTCAAAAGGTTGATGATGTTCGTTCATTGCCCACTCCATGTGATATCAATTGCAAAGAAAGTAAATCTGTAACTGTATTTATATACAGTTGTGAGTATCTCACGTTCTCAGTGTGCTGGGCAAAAAAACATCGCAAAATCTGGAGCAGGCACGAAAAACAGAATTGAAAGTTGCGGGGAAGAAAAATGCCGCTCTGTTTGAGTGGGCGGCATTTGTGAAGGCTGAAAAGTAAGAATTGGCGTTACGAGTTATTCAATATTGAATCTGAATATTTAGTATGTGTGTTAATTGTTTTTACTATGCGGTTCTATTGTTTGGCTTAATTTGTATATGTACACGCTTATGTACACATTTTTCTTGAGTGCTCAATAAAACGGGATACGAAAGCTGTTTTTATGTGGCTTTAAAGTGGGTTTAGAAATGGCGCAATTGTGCTTTTGGTGTGCTGGTGGCGGGGGTCGAACCCGCATACATGTTCAGCCTGTACAGACTGGCACCGACTCTACCCGTTGAGCGTACACCAGCAAAAAGAGATTGAGGTAGTTGGCTGCTGGTGGTGGGGGTCGAACCCACATAAACATCCCGCGTTCTGGAAGCTATACAAGCGGGTGCCGCTTTACCGATTAAGAGTACACCATACAGCCAGGAAAAATAGTAATCATGCGTTATGCGTGGGTAAAGCCCGTTTCATCTGGTAGTACCAGATGAGCGGGTATCATTATTTCACCTGATTTCACGTGATTTCGCTTAATTTCACAAAAATTACCTTCTTTCACCTTCTTTCAAGAAAAAATACCCATTAAAGCGCCTGAATCGCTCTCTGGTGCGTTTTGGTGTTTTGTGACGTCCGTGATGCCCTGAAAGGGGATTTTTGCGATAGCGGCGAAAATATAACGGTTGCTGCTGGTGTCTGTGGTTAGTCTTGCGTGATTTTATTGGCGTGCTTCTTTCTAAGCCGTCGAATGATGTCGTAAATATGGGTTTCTGATATTGCGTACTCTTTACGTAATTCCTGTAATTTTTCGCCGTTATCCCACCTGTGGTAAATCTCGTATTCGCGCAATGCTGCGAAAAGTGATCTGCCTGTTGGAAGGTAAAGACTTCGCCCACCAGCATAGAAGGCGATTGCAGCAACAACCCGCTTAGCGATTCTGAAAGCTTCTGTTTGCTCCATGCCATTACGGGTAAGTTCTGCTACTGAATGCGACACGATATCAGCAAGCGAATCACACCACGCCTCGCCCGGTTTGTCTCCGCCGTCTATGTCATTCATGAATTTAAGCCGCTCGATGTCTTTTGGTGCGTGATGGTTTTGCTCGTTCATCCGGTAGCCTCTTGCGTTGGTGTATCTGGTCCTACCAGTTTAATCAACAACGCCATAAAACGATATGCACGCACACAATCAGAAAGGCTAACCGACTGTTCCGGCTCTGTGCTTACTTCTGGTAGCTACGCCAGATTTTTTTGCCTCTCCCGTCTATCCCCATTTCTTTTTCAGTGCGTTTAAGTGACCGTTTCAGGTCGCCGAAATCATCCGGTTGCTCCGGTGTCCTCTGTGCCTTCCCGTAACACTCTGCCCTGCGCATTGCCACCCGTTCGCGTTCCCTGTCTGTCTCCACCTGCATCATCACTTCGGCCCATCGCGCCGCCGCTCTCCGGTAAAAGCCTTTCGACTCCAATTCTTCCGCTATGCGGTCATGTACCATCGTTCACCCCATCAGAACGGAATATTGTCACCGTAAGGGTCATCGCCTCCCGCTGGTGGCTGATTACCCTGTGTGCCTGTGGTCCTGCGTCTGTTGCCACCTGGTCGTGCCGTTTTCGCACTGATTACGCTGTCTGCAATGACCTGATAACCCTGCCGCGTTTCCCCGTTCTGTCCGGTCCACTGGCTTACCTGCATCGTGCCGGATACGCTGATTACGTTGCCTTTCTCATATCCTGCCAGTTGGTCGGTCTGTCTGAAAAACACGCTTTCTTAAACAAGGCCTGAAAGTTGATTTTATGGTGCTTTGAAACGGTTTTTAAAATGGCGCTCGTAGTGTGCTCTCTGGCACTCAATGGCGCTCTGTGATGTGGATGGTGGTATGTGGCCGCCATGCATAATGGGGCTGATTTTGCTCATGGCCCGGCAATGGGTGAGCATTTTTTACCATATTCAGGGTAACAATGGGCGAAAAAGTTCATTTCTGGCATGGCCTGAAATGCCATGCAGCCCGCGCCGCGTGTGCTCTGGTCGGGGGAGAACGGCGCGGAATAATGACAGCCACCCCACCTTATGGCGGGCAGTCCCACGAAATCCCGGTTATTTCCGTTTATTCCCGGATTAATCCCGCCTTTTCCCGCATTCTCCCGGCTGTTCCCGGAATTAATCGCCGGGGTGTGGTGGTTATCTGGTGTGGTCGTAGTTTTGCCGTAGTCGTTCCCCCTCAGCGCAATGACGCGGTTTTTTAACGCCGCTGGTAACGCAATGCGGGCAGGTCATGACGTGGCTGATATACGCATCACGGGCAGCCAGCCACGCCGCAGACGGGGCGCACATATCCGCCTGCGTCTGGCCGTTGCTGTCGGTGTTGTCTTCCGTCCATGTTTCGGGCTGGTGCGCTTCCGGTAAATCCGGGGCAGGTAATGCCCGGATAAACTCACACAATGCATCCGGCAGGATGAATAACTTATGCATAAATCTGATGTTCTGAATCGCTGAAAACGTGCGTTTTATGGTGTTTTTTCGTGATTTCTGCGTGTTCTGATGTGCTCATTTCGCTGTATCCCTTGTGTGGCGCGGGCTGCGCGTGTGTTTTGGTGTTCTTTTTTGCCGCCAGAAAACGGTAATCAGGCATATAAACACGGCTGTAAGCCGCGCCGCGTCTGGCTTCGCGTGATTTTGTGCGCTAAAAAGTGCATTTTTGCCCTTAAAAAGCGTTATTCGTGATTCACTGGTAAATGCTCCGCAGGCCGCGCTATTGCTGGGATTTTCGCTATTCTGTGTGGTTTTGCTGTTTAACCCGTTTTGCACACTGAAATTACCTTGCATCCCGCACCACGTAAGGGGTTACCGGGTTTTTATGGTGCGTTTTTTGCCGTGCGTAATATTGTGCAAGTTGGTGGGACTGGTGGGAACTGTGGGAACCGCCTAGAACCACGCGGCTTTCAGTGGTTCCCACCAGTTCCCACGGTGGCTTTTTGTGGGAACCGTGGCGGTTATTTTTTGTTCTCTGCGGTTCCCACCAGTTCCCGCAGAGTTCCCACTCAAAAACGAACAATAATCATACTGGTGATTTTATTATTTACTGATTTATATATGTTTTATTTTTACGGTTCCCACAGTTCCCACCAGTCCCACCACTTTTTCAGTTTTTAAAAACGCAATTTTTGTTAATTATTCATCAATTGCGAATAACAATGCATTCTGGCCGATGACGTAAACGCGGTGTTTTTCCCCGTTAACGGAAACGCGTTTTGTGTATCGGCGTTTCCCGTCCGTGTCGCGGTCAACAATCGCGCCAGCATCGTCAAGACTGGCCGCTATGCGTTTCAGGTCGTAGCCGCTGGCCGCCTCACATAGTGCTTCCGGTAAAAACCAGTAAACCCGGTCGCCATTGCTCCCCGGTCGCCACCATCCGGCGCGGTTGCTTACTGGTTCGCTGTATGTGTTGCCCCCTTCAAAGCGTGAGGCATGGCGGGCGATAAACCCGGCGACGGCCCGGAGTATTTTCACGTCCTCCGATTGCCCCCGGCCACGATAGTCCGACCATGCATCAAACATCGCTTTCACCGCCTCCAGTGCTTCGCCCTGTTTCCACGGCAGAATCCCGGCAGTTATCGCCATTTCCCCGGCCAGTGCGCACAGTGTGAAACGCGCGGCGGCGCGCGCCTCCTGCCCGGTGCTTGCGGGGAATTGTTCGCGCAGTATGGCGTACATATCCGCCAGCGTCTGGCCGTTGCTGTCGGTGCTGGTGGTGTCACTTTCATTGCGGGAAATCAGCCAGCGCACAAACTCCGGCCCGGCGTGGCCGTAATGGGTGGCCGCATTACCGCGCAGCGTTTCGGCAAATTTCCGGCCTGCTCCACGGCGTTCTGTGTCGTTGTCGGGGTTGTGGGGTAGTGCCATTCCGTGGAGGCAATCAAACGCCCCGTAAAGCCGCTGTGCCGGAATATCCAGTAACCGCATTTCCTGCCCGGCCTTGATGCGCTGACCGCCGCTTTCCATGTGTTTACCCACGGTCATTTCCCCTGTGGAAATAATCATGGTGCGCCATGTGTTGACCGGGCGGGCCATGCCGGACACCTTGCCACGCTGGCGGCCTGTTCCGTTGCCAAGCTGATAAATCAGCCCGCCAATATCTCTGGCCGGGGCTTCGCCAATTTCATCCAGTATCAGCGCGGTATCGTTCCGCATGGTCGCCAGCCCTTCAAGCCCGGTGCTGGTGGCGTTCCAGTTGCGTTTAAAGTTGCGGGGTTCTCCCCATACGCTACAGGCCACCAGCGCCCCCACGCTTTTCCCGCTGGAACTGTCGCCCATGAAATGAAATCCGCCGCTGTCCACATCAAGCAGCCACAGCAACGGCCCGGCGAGCGATGCACACACGGCCAGCATGGCTACCGGGTTTCCCCGGCATAATGCGGCCACGTTGTCGCGCCAGCCCTCTGGCGTTCCTGCGGTGGCGTACTCCTGTGAGCCTGCTTCTGTTGACTGAAACACCACATCACCATCACCGATAACCCCACCCGGCATGACAAACAGGGTCGGGGTGTGCCACCCGGTGGCCGTGGCCGCGAGCGCCCGGCGTTTGGGTGCTGACTCCATGATGTATTCGGTCAGTGCCTGCCGTTGTTTGTAGGGAATGGTAACGCCCATGCGTAGCAGTTCCTGCCGGAGTTCTCCGCCGTCTCCGGCGAGCATTTCCATTGGTGCGGCCCATTCCCGCCACTGGCCTGACGGCGTGAGAAAACGAAGTAATCGCCCGTAGTTTTCGTCTTTGCTGTCGCTGGTCATGGCGATGACCTCCAGCGGGGAACATATAAACGTGTCTGTGTTGGTTGAGTCGCGCACGCCGTGCCAGTAAAGGCCGGGTTTCAGTATCTGGCCGCCGTCCACCTGCACATGCTGCGAATAAGTGGCGTAGCCCGGACGCGCCGGGCTGACTTTGGGGTGTTTCTTGCGTGGTGGTTTTCGCTTCCCGGATGTGACCGGGGTTTTAGTGGTTGTCCGGGTCATGCTCCATTTCCCATAGCATCAAATCGTTAAAGTCGGAAAGGTCTGGTGATGCACCGGGCGGCCATTCCGGGAATGTGACGTAACACCCGGCCAGCAATGCGGCTTCGTTGGCCGCTCTGGAACCGGGGTTATCTTTTGATGTCCGGTCATCATCCCCGGCAATAACGAGAGATATGCGCGAGCCGTACCGCTCACGCAGCGCCATAGCCACATGTTTAAGGTTTCCCGCATTCATGGCACACACCACGGCCATGACATTCCAGTACTGGAGAAGGGCGGCCCCGGTGGCCCACCCCTCACACACGTAAACGTCATGTTCCGGCGCTTCAGGGGCCATCAGGTCAAAGCTCCCCATAACATGGAAAGCCCCCTGCACCTGACCATCACGGAGAAACATTTTTCGACCGTCCGGGCTGATAATCTGCACGTTCACCACTTCGCCGCATACGTTGTACAGGGGGACAAGCAAATCATTACCCGACTGATACAGATTGCCGGGCTGTAGCCGTTTTTTCATGAGATAGGGATGAGAAGGGATTGCCACCTCCGCCCGGCCAAGCAACTCAAAGGCCCGGCAGGCGGTCAGTTTCTGGCGCTGGTGGCGTTGTTGCTGCTCCTGCTGGCGGAGTCTGGCCGCCTCCTGTTCTGCGGTCTGTACCCGCACCCGTTGCGCCTCCCGTTGTTCGCGGGTCATTACATCAGGTTTACCCAGCGCGGGCAGGCACAGCCCCAGCCTGTCCGCCACAATACGGGCGGCATCAGTCTGACGCACATTCCACAAATAAGCCCCCAGCGCCACAAGGTCGCCGCCGCTGTCCCCGGTGGCGAAGTCGTGCCAGCATCCGTCCACCAGCGAGACGGAAAAACTGCCCGCGTGACGGTCTGCACGTGTGGGGTTACGACACACCCATTCAGCGGCCTGCCGTTTACCTTCGGGCAGCCATTCAGGAACGAGGATTTCCGCATGTTGTGCCGCCACGGCGGCAACGCTGCGGATTGCGTTAATCGTGGCTATGTCACGCATATTGCCCGCCCTCCCTGATTTCCCCGGTGCGGCAGCGCCAGTTATACGCCTCCACAACCTCACTGAATCCGGCCACAAGTTCAGCTGTAACAGCGATGGAATCGCCCAGACTGCGTAGTTCGTCCATGCCGGGGTCGAGATTGTCGCCCATGCCGGAAAGCAGGCGGCCTGTGCTAATCAGTCCTTCAAGCAGTTTGCGGGCGCAGTAATCCGCATCATCAAACAGGGCGCGGGCTTCCTGTGCGTCTGCGTTTTTGATGGCTGTAACCAGTAGTTCAGGTATCCGGGTGTTATACATATCACGCATGGCGCACCTCCTGAGCCGGAACGCGGCCAGCAAACAGCAACACAAAATCACGTGCCAGCATACGGCGGACGGTTGTTTCATCGGGTGCGTTGACGGATTTGCGGTGTGGGCGGTCGTTCAGGTCGGAACGGCGAACGACCAGAAAGTGAAAGGTAAATTCATGGTGTAACGGGGTTGGGGTCGTAGCCATTCTGGCAGCCTCCTTTTGCAAATTTAAGGAGTCACCGCCTGAGTTCTCACGCTCATAAGGGGCGGTGACGCTGGCAGGGGTGAGAAAACCGGCGCAAAAGGAAACCGGCCAGCCTTTCGGCTGCCCCACCAGCGCCACCATAGATACTGTGCGGGCTTTGCCGCTGGGTATGGTTGCGCGATGGCATGACACAAAAAAAGACGCTGGGCGCGTCTGTGTCGCCTTTTGCTCATTAAACGGGTTCTCACGCCCGGCTGGTGGATTTACACCAGCGGGGGAAATATAACGCCCACCAGCGATGGCAGGCAAGCAATATTTACGCATGGCTGGTGTTCCTCTGTTGTCTCATTCGCCATTGAGGAATAAGCCGGGCAAGATGCGTTTTGCGCTTGTGGTAGTCCATCCCCGTATCAATCAGGGTTGTGTTGCTTTGCTCAAGGTAGGCCATGAGTTCAGGCTGTTCGCTACTCATGTGCTCGCGTGGATCTCCGGTTAAACCTTTGGCCGCAGCCCACTGTCTGGCTGTCATTCCATCCAGTACAAGCCGGGCTATCATATTGGCCTCTGTTGCGTAGTTATGAGGGTAGGAGGGTTTCCCGGCAGCGGCACGCTGTAAAGCCAGTGCGGCGCACATGGGACTGTGATAACTGGCTGCCATTATCCGGCTTTTTAGCTGGTGGCGAATTTTCTGTATGGATTGCGGCCCTACGTGTGCCAGTTCTTCTTCGCAACGGATGAAATAACAACGAATGGCCCGGCCACGGTCGTTACGTTCCACCATTGCTATTTCTTTGGCGGTGTTCAGTGTGAGTAAATAATCTTTGCCGGGGCGTCCAGTACGTGAAATATGGCTACAGGCCACATCATTCGGGCTTTTCCCCATTTTTGGGGAAATCATTTTATGCACGGCGTAATCATTGCCAATAACAAAACCATATTCACTTATTCTGTTGGTTATCCATGTCGAAAAATCCTTCCCGATATTCAGCGCAGCATGTAGCGCACGTGCACTTACAGCGTTAGTTTGATGGCGGCCAATTTGCCCCGAAATAACAGGAATCAGGTCGGCAAGTTCACCTGATGAAATGGGTGTCTGGTTGTTTTGGGCGTGAGAACGCCCCGACCCTGTTGCGGGCCTTTTTGGCATTTTCATGATTAAAAGTCTCTGACGGGATTAATTACGCGTGCTGGTTGTGTCTTTGCGGTCTGCAAGCCACTTACGGATAGCGGAAACATCAAAGCGGCTTACGCCATCGCCCAGCTTATCCGGGCTGGGGAATTTACCTTTTTTAACCCAGTTCCATAGCGTTGATTCGCTAATCTGAAAATGGTTTATCACCTGTGCCGGGCGCATATAGCCGGATTTGGGTAAGGTATCCATGATTAAAGCCTCTTACAGTGTTTTGGTGCTGAATGGAGGCTATACGCAAGATAAGAAAAAGTAAAGGCGACTAAATTTAGTCGCCATTTTTGTGGGTGTTTGTGGTTTCTTTAAAATGCTGGCATCTTCATTTTAAAAGCGGTTTTTTGCTTTAAATTTCATTGAAAAATTATCTTTTTGCTTTTGCGTTTCCGCCCAAAATTTTCCATTCATTGGGTAAGCGTCTGGCATCAGATAACATTTTTGCTATTCGTCCAGCGTCAGGTGTTAGGGTGGGATTACCATCCCAGAACAGATAGCCGTGTTTCTCTATGGCTTCGGCATGTGATTTAAGTGTCTTGCCAACATCTTTCGGGAAGTGATACGCCACGTACAGGGCAGCCGCGAGAACCTTTTCACGTTCCAGCGCGAATCGTTCCACACCGCCATGTGTATCCTGCTTTTCCTGATTCCTGTCATCTGTCGGTTGTTCTGTTCGTTGGTGGCCGGGTCTTTGCGCAAGTATTTTTTTCATGACCGTCATTTCTGAGTCGGTAATGCGCAAATTCTTTTTTTCCGGGGTATTTATCCGGCGTGAGCCGCCACGTGGTGTAAAGGTAGCTGTAACTTTGGACAGTGATGGGTTGTTTGTATATGGATTTAATGTGAATGTGTCCTGAATATGAACGCGCGAGAACTCGGCGTAAGGTACTGTCCATAAGCCATACAGGAGAACATTCGAGACAACCATAAGTTTCCCGTCACGCACCTGAGCGGCACTATAGTCGCTATCAAAGAAAAAGCCAGATTGTGAGTATTGATGGTAAATTGATTCCGGTTCGTCGTCATCGTGAAAAAGCTTAGATGGTTGCAGCAATTCAGGTGGAAAATAATCGTTTGTTGCTGGTGCTGAAATACTCGCAATGTTCCACTGTTTGGCCGGATATCCCCACTTATCGTAATCCGTGTAGCTTTGGCGGTTTATGGAACTTTCCGGGCCAAAATCAAGTGCGATTTTTATTGTCCCTTTAGCCCATTCAGTCAGTATTTTTTTTTGAGTACACCCCAGTATACTGGCGGCTGTATCAATAGGGTATGTGTTTTCATACATGGTTTACGTTACCTTTGACGCTACCTTAAAAATAAACCGGGGCAGGCGGTAAGGTTTCCCGCTTTTCGCGCCGTCGCGCTATCCCCGGTATGTTTTTATTTTGCAATCGCTTTTGTGATGGGGGTTACGTTGTATTCATCCCCCTGTTCCAGAGCCACCAGCAGGTCGGACCATAATTCCAGAGCGTGGCGGCGTTCATTGAAATACTGATGGCGGTTATAGATACCCTCAACGCCTTTAATTCGGTGGTTCAGGCAGCGTTCCGCCACTACAGGGTCTACCCCAAGCGCGGCAAGGTGAGTTCTGGCCGTGCGTCGGAAATCGTGAACGGTAAAACCCGGCACGCCAGGCATTTCCCGGCGAACCTTAGCTAGCGCAACGGGCAGAGTGCTTTCCTGTATGTGTGGAATCATGCGCTGTTGCATTTTGCGGGCTGGAAGCACCCAGCGGCTACCGCCTGAAATGCTGTGTAATTCGCGCAACCATGCCACCGCTGGTGGCGGTAGTGGGATATCAATGGCATCCCCGTTTTTAGCGCGTTCGGCAGGAAGTCGCCATACAGCACTATCTAAATCAAATTCATCCCACTGCGCGGCGCACAACTCCATTTTTCGGCAGCAAAGGCAAAGTATCAGTTTCATGGTGAGTTCATTCTCACGGCTGAATCCTTTAGCTGTGCGCATGGCCTGAAAAAAACGAATGAGTTCATCACGGGTTAGCCATCGGTCGCGGCTTTTTTCAGCCCCACCAGCATCTGATAATTCAAAAGCAGCGGCGGGGTTTGTTTCCAGTGCGTGGCGTTTGATGGCGTAGTCGAATATCCGTTTAGTCCATCGCAAAACATCGTTGGCAACTGTTGGTGCTCCACGGTCAATAATGCGCTGTAGCATTGCATCAATATGGCGCGGTTTAACATCTTCGACTTTCAGGCTGCCAATCTGAGGGTTGATATCTTTGTTTATGCGGCGGCGGAGAATATCGGGATGTTTCCAGCGGGGTAGTATTTGCCGTTCGTAGTATTCGGCTGCCAGTTCTGACACGCGAAGGGCGTTTTTTTCTTCCTCAATCCGTGCCAGTGCCGCCGCTTTCCGGGCCTGCTTTTCTCCGGCCACGTCATGACCCAGCGCAACACGGGCGGCCAGTTCTTTGACGGTGGCACGGGCTTTACTTAGTGACAGGTCGGAATATGAGCCGATGTGCATCGTGCGTTGTTTCCCGGCCATCCGGTAGCGATAACGCCAGAATGGGGCGCCGTATTTTTCAGGGAAGCACAAATACAGACCGTTGCCATCGGCGCGTCCCTCAAAGTGTTCTCCGGCCTTTATCCATGCCCTTATCTGGATATCCGTTAGCCTCGCCTTTGCCATAACTCCACCTGAATATTGAATAGGGGTGTGTACATAAACATGTGTCCATAAACCCCGTATGTACACGTGTATGTACACGGTTTTTGCTGGATTGCTTTGGAGTATATCGGAGTGCATTACAGTAAAAAAGCCCCATAGAATGGGGCTTTGCTGTTTTTGTGTGGAGTGCCTCGGAGTTGGCTGGAGTTTATTCCACGTTCTGAATCTGCTCGCGCATCTGCTCAATCAACACTTTCAGCTCAATCGCGGAGTTTGTCACTTCGGCATTGATAGACTTCGACGCAAGAGTGTTCGACTCGCGGTTGAACTCCTGCATCATAAAGTCCAGACGACGACCAACGGCTTCTTTTTTCTTCAGAATGTTGTAGGTCTCTTTGACATGCGCTTCGAGGCGGTCCAGTTCTTCGGCAACGTCAATTCGTTGTGCCAGCAGAACCAACTCCTGCTCCAGACGGTTGTTTTCCAACTGAACCTGAGCATCTTCCAGCTTCGCGACCAAGCGTTCACGCTGCCATTGCAGGATTTCCGGCATATGGGAGCGGACTTTGACCACTTCGGCGGTGACGCCTTCCAGACGCTGCTCGATCAATGCTTTCAGTGCCTGACCTTCGGTTTCGCGCGCGACAATAAAGTCGTCCAGCGTACCATCCAGCGCCGCGAGAATT
>OJJG01000143.1_pt1 | contig 11989 bp, 13 predicted proteins | sample 1596291 | NCBI WGS metagenome assembly OJJG01 (sample SAMEA4350149, study PRJEB24818) | metagenome | biome: human; feature: gut; material: faeces | place: Denmark | collected 2013-09 | reverse complement strand
AAAGTGGCTGCGTTACGTCATTGAACATATCCAGGACTGGCCGGCAAACCGGGTACGCGATCTGTTGCCCTGGAAAGTTGATCTGAGATCTCAGTAAATATCAATACGGTTCTGACGAGTCGCTTACGTACTTCTTGCGCCTGATAAGTGAGCTGATACCCAGTTCCTTCATTAACTTTCTGATGGTTTTACCATTAAGTAAAATGCCCTCGTTACGGCAGGCAAGTCTGATGCGTCGATAACCATAACGCCCTTTATGCTGATGGTATATTCTCAATATTACTTGTTTAACAAGTTGATATGGATCTGGCGCATTAAGGCGTTTCACGTGATAGTAAAATGTACTACGTGGCAAATCCGCGATAACCAGTAATTGTGATAATGGATGACATTGCCTTAACTCATTAATAATGATTACTTTTTCTTTTGTTCCAATCGTAATTTTTCCTGAGCTAAGGCTTTCAGCTTTTTTAGTCTACAAATAATTTCTTATTTTTTGCGCATAACATTCAGCAATAACTCCCCTTCTGGCCATTGAATTAAAATGTGTACTTCTCTGTGACGTTGTCCAGCTTAATTCTGTCCTCCATGATGACCCCAGATACCCGACAGATAAATCATCGGCATCTTCTTCTGGCTCATTAGTTAATTCATGTCGGTTACTATCCTGAAAGCTGAGAAAATGTATTTCATCATCAGTCCGTTGTCTGTAATGTCCATATATAAAATCATATTCTTTTTGATAAGATTCCTTCCAGTACCAGGTTGTATCACCACACAACCATGGAACTCTTTCTGACGAATTACCAACACACTGAGATGAGTATTCAGATAACTCAGACCTGAAAGAAGTTACCATCTGATAAAACAAGTCAGGATGCTTTTCATAATCTGGTGACATAAGATCAAACTCCCCCTGCATCCAGCAGACAGATAGCAGTTTATTCTTTCTGTTATATTCCAGAGCTACCTTAACCCGGGCTACTAAGTCCTCATAGAGTGCTGTTCCGGTGCCCCACCGCATTGCATCAGCTGTTGCCCCTGTATCAGGTACATACATACCTTCAGCTCCAACAGTAAAGGCGGCACCTCCTCTGCAACAAGGAACCAGTAATATCCCTGCTTGCTCAGGTATGTATGGCAGTAACTTTTTAGCTATATGCAATCCCTGTCCGACACAACCATATTCCCCTTTATGCAAATCAGCAGCCGGATGGTGATATCCACTCATATCCTGAACATCATGCAGGCAGTGATCTGCCGGAATAATCTCATTGAATTTACACTCTTTTCCTCCTGGTGTGATTGTTTTTCGACGAGCCAGTTGTTTTACACGGGACTCGGGTTTGTCGAGTGTATCTGGCAGGGGAATACCTTCACCGTAGGCCATACCATTAGACTGTCCTGCGAGGGCTATCACATACCAGAAACCTATTTTTTCATTAAAATCATGATGATACATCATTCCCCCTTTACATAATAGATTTAATTAAATATTTTCATTATTAAAAGAAAGTGTTAAATTAAAAACTCATTTGCTCTAATCCATATAAATCAATATATGTCCGACAACAAAAAAACCGTGTTACCCGGGCTAACAACGACCAGAAAGCCCATTGTTACAAAAAAACTTTCAGAAATCGTTGCCGAAGAGCTTGAAAGAATGATCCGCCAGGAGGAGATAAGGGAAGGTGAATACCTGCCTTCTGAACGTGAACTTATGGCATTCTTTGGCGTTGGAAGACCATCTGTCAGAGAGGCTTTATCATCTCTCAGACATAAAGGGCTAATCCGGTATAACAAGGGAGAAAAAGCCAGTGTCTGCCGTCCATCACCAGAAACCATCATTAATGGGTTATCAGGCATTGTTAAAGATTTTTTATCTACAGCTGATGGCATCAAGGATTTTGAAAGACTACGCATCTTTTTTGAAACCAACCTTGTAAGATATGCAGCAAAAAATGCAACGCCTGAGGATATTCACAGGCTTGAGAAGGTGCTCAGTATCCATCATAACTCACTGAGAACCCCCGAAGTGTATGCTCAATATGATATTGAATTTCATAGTATACTTGCTGATATACCTGACAATAAAGTATTAAAAACAATACACTCAGCATTTTCTGAATGGCTGATAATGGCCAAACCTCTGGAAAAGAATAAAATGACATATGAAAATAACAAAAAAACCCATCAGCAGCATATTGAAATACTTACGGCCATAAAAGAGCATGATTGTGATAAAGCTGAACAGCTAATGTATAATCACCTTTATAAACGAATTGAAGCATCATAGTTACTCGACGCTTCACCAGGTAGTCACCATAAATATTATTTAAATCCATGAGAATACATCCAGTCCATAAACAGTTTTATCCATCCTCCAACAGGAAGATCTGTGGCCCACTGAATACTAAAACCATGCCCTCCTTTCTCATAGAGATGCATTTCAGCAGAAACACCTTTCTCTATTAGGCCACGGTACATGAGCAGACTGTTTTCAATTGACACAAGATCATCATCACAACAATGGAGTAAAAACACAGGAGGAAAACATGATGTGACATTAAGATCCGCACTATATTGTATTATATTTTCTGAGGTACTATTGTCCCCCAGTAATTGCTTCCTGGAGCCTGGATGTGTCACATCATCTTTCATTGATATTACAGGATAAATTAACCCGACAAAATCGGGAATAGCGAAAATCTCTTGTTCTTTACTGTCAGAAGAACGTTTGAAATCACAAATCTGATTCACAAACGTTGAGGCGATATGTCCCCCAGCAGAAAATCCTAATACACCAATACGATGACGCTGTAGATGCCATTTATCAGCATTCTTACGAATATAAAGCATTGCAGATATTGCATCAATAAAAGTTTTGTTTATATTTTCTCCCTCAACTGGCGATGGTAATCTGTAACTAAGAACAAATAATGTATAGCCCTGAGATAAAAACTCTGGAGCAAGAGCTGTACCTTCCTTATCTAACATAACAGCCTGGTAGCCCCCCCCGGGAATAATCAATATTCCTGTTCCATTTGGTTTATCTGGTAAAAAAATAATTAACTGAGGAGCATAAATATCTGTCAATACACGATCAAGTTCAAATTCCCCGTTATGTTCAGGATCCTGATAAATACGGCCTGAAAGAGATTTACTCTCAGATATTGTCTCACTTGACAAGTCAACAATAGTTGATTTATTAAACAAGCTTAACATCATTTCATTTAAAGATCTATCTTTATTCATTATAAACCCCATTAAAATAACTCAGGTGACTGAACAACTAATACAGTCACCTGCATTACAGTTATTTAACAATCTTTATTTGTTTGTCATTTTTTTTCAGATAAATAACATCTGAAACAGCTTTACCATCTTTTTTCTCCCCCCCCAGAATGAGCATCCCCCCCTGCCAGGGCAGGCTTACACCATAAGCAAGTCCTTCCGGCAAAGAACCAACTTTTTTCCAGTCATTTTTTATTAGCTGATATATCTCTTTTGAATAAGCTTTATCCAGTCCTTTATGAGACCAGTATTCACCATTGCTATACTTTTCTGCCGCTCCCGGGAAATATGCACCACCGGCCAGAAAGATATTTCCATCAATAACAGAGGCATATGCTCCTGACACCCCCTCGGGTGAAGCTACTGGTGGAAGTTCAGACCATTTAATTCGATCATGCGAAAGCTCCCCCGTCCAGGATCTAACAGAACGAAGCCCCGGTTTTCTCTCCCCTCCCAGTATATAAATTTGCTGTTCTGCAAAAATCACCGATGAACCAGCAGTTCCCGGAAATGGAGTCGTTCCCAGGTTCTTCCACTGGTTTTTTGACGGGTCATAAGAAATTATATGATTATTTAAAAAATAATCATCAGCAGGTTTACTAAAATAATCCCTGTTGACTTTCTCTGTCAGCGCGGAATTCCCTTTTGATAACTCAACATCTGAAAAGTATCCATTAAAAATATTCTCATTTACACCACCAGTAGATACCGCATGACCATTATGGATAAAAGAAACATGACCGGCAAGAGATACAGGGGGACGGGTCATCAATTTTTCCCATTTATCTTTAGCAATATCATAGGAATAGACATCTTTTTGTAAGGTTATGACTCCACTTTTATCTTTTCCAATTCCTCCAAATACATAGATCTTACCATCAATAATAGTAGCTGTTGCCTGCTCTCTGGGAACTGTCGGCCATTGCGCTATCTTAGTCCATTTTTTTTCACTCTGGTTTGTATCTATCATATACCAGTTATTTCCCAGACTTCCCAGTCCTATATATATTTTACCATTCTCGATCCCTCCTACACCATATTTAAATGGTTCAGGAATTTCCGGTAAAGCTCCGGCTACCGACGTTCCAATAAACAAGCAGAAGGGAAGATATATAAAGTTTTTCACTTTCATTGTAATCACCTTTTAAAAATTAATCAGAACACCGACACGGTAACTATTTTCATGTTTATTATCTTTCCCCTTATACACCCCTTGTTTATCCAAGTAATCATATTCTATATATGGGGTGAACACCGGTGACATTTTATATTGCAGAACAAATGCATTTTCAGTTGCTGTTTTTTTATGATTCCCATATTTGAAATTATTAACCTTCGTATATACCGTGGTCTGCCATGCAAACAACCATGAATCATTAATTTTGTATGTCACATAACCATCAAACTGATGCTGATCATTACGCGCCCTGTTGCCATCTAAATCCGTCTGTCGGAAAGCTTTCCAGTCATAGCGATAGCGTAAGGCCAGATTAAGATCTGGCGTTGCCTGATACGAAATTTTCAGATAAGGGTTATACTGACTTCCTGCTGACATCCATTGTGTCTGAATCCCTGGGATTAGAGCCCATTTGTCATCTATTTTATATGTTTTATTTATATCTATTTTATTATAATTGAGTGCAAACAATTCATTTTCATTGTTGTGAATTGTATTCCAGGTGTTTGACTCAAAACTTGCCCACCAACCATTATTCCACCCCTGACTAACCTGAATCAACGTTTCATAAGCGTGACTGGCGCTTCTGTATCCCCCACGTAGATTAAGAGTTAATGCCTGAGAGCACAAAGGTAAACCAAGAAGAATTACAGTTAATAGTGGATAATATTTTTTCATAAATGCCTCATCATTAAATATATTTATCACTTGTAATTTGATTTCTCAATAAAACTTATGTTCCGCAAGCCATTCCAGAAGCAGGCTTTGCCATTTTTCTATCGGATATCCATTTTTTCCGGATACACCAAATCCATGACCTCCCTTATCAAAAAAATGAGCTTCTGCATGATGTCCCTTATCCCGAATAGAGTTAAAATATCTCAGAGAATGAATAACTGGAACATCCTTATCATCTGTTGCATGCACAATAAAGACTGGTGGCATATACTCTGTAACACTATTTTCAAGACTGGCTGAATATTCACTTTCACCTGCATCCAGAAGACGTTTCCGGCATCCCTGATGAGCAATACTCCTGTCAAGAGATATAACTGGATATATCAGAGCCATCCAGTCAGGACGCACAGAAGTCTCTTCCTCATAATGGAGATGAGTAATATATCCAGCAAGATGACCACCTGCCGAAAACCCCATACATCCAACACTCTTAAATGTTCTCTCCGACATTCCGGCCCAGTAAGAAATAAAGTTCAGGGCATTCTTCGCATCTGCAAAGGAATAATAACCATTAACGGAGGGCATTCTGTAAGAAAGAATAAATGCCGTATATCCCTGACCTGCTATCCATCTGCCAACATCAAGTCCCTCTCTTTCATAAACAATCCTCCTGTATCCACCTCCAGGTATAATCAGCACACTATGTTGATTAGATACAACAGGCTCAACAACTGTAATAAGGGGCACAATACCTGTATATATTATGCCATCGCCAGTATTCTCAAATAGCGAACTGTCAGTTATATAACGCTCATAATTATCAAGAGAATATATATTCTCCCTGTAATGAATCATTTTTTTATTCCCTGATAGCATCCGTTATTCTTCTGCAACATTCTTTTTTCTTGCTCCATAAAAAGGTTTTCCATCGACAGTATCATATTCAAGCGCAGCTTCTGGATGGATCCATCTCTGTACACGTGATGGCATATCAAAACCAATAAGGACAAGAACAACAAATGTTAAGATAAAAGCAAGAGAACACATTGCTGTACCAAGACTTGTATGAGACGCAACAACTGCACCAAGAATAGGCGCACATGCTCCACCAAGTGAACCTACATTATAAATAAACCCCAGTCCTGCCGCACGCTGCTCCACATTAAAATAACCACTGATTATTTTCGGCACCAGAGCACCAATCCCCTGACCAAAAACCTGCTGAGTAAAGATTAGAAGGCCAAGTAACCATACATAGTCCCGGTCCACAAGAAAAACGGGGATAATAACAAGCTGACCGATAAGAAGTGATATAACATATGCTTTTCGGGTTCCAAGCCAGTCCCCCATAAAACCACCTATACAACTTCCAGCTGCAGAGCCAAAACCTGCCAGCATAAATATGAGAGCAACAGTTTCTGGTGAATACTGCATATCAACCTTAAGCCATGTAGGAAGAAAAGCCTGCAGTGGCCATCCGTAGAGGAAACAGAACATAACCACAAGCATCAACATAATGCCTGTTGGCCATCTTTTCCCCATACCCTGATATATAAAACTGATAAAAACAGCCGCACAGCACAATGCCATAACTGTGATTAAAGCAGCGTTTGCAGTGACGCCTGAAAAACAAATATATAGACATGCAAATGCAATACAAGACAGAAGAATATTTATGTATTTATTCTTTTCTCTGTACAGAATATCCACCATTGTTCTGACGGGTTTATTCTCTTGTTGCCTTTTTTGCCAGTCATCAGACTCCGGAAGATTCTTGCGAAGATAAAAAGCAAATAATATTGGAAGCATGCCGACAAAGAAAAGAGAACGCCAGCCCCATAGTGGTACTACAATGCTATAAACCTGTGCAGCTAAACCTCCCCCAATAGAAAATCCAGAAATTAAAAAACCACTTGCCTTGTTTCTGAGATGAACAGGCCAGCTTTCGATAACATATGTTACACTTGAGCCATATTCACCTGCCATACCAAGCCCAATAACAATGCGAGCAATAAACATCACTGCATATCCAGGAGCCAGACCACAGGCAAGGGTTCCGAGAGAGAATAGCACTATACTTAAAACCATTGCCATCCTGCGCCCCATCTTGTCCGATAAAGCGCCAATAGCAAGCCCCCCAAACCATCGAGAAATAAAAGCAGCGGAAATAAGGCTTGCCGCTTCTATTGTCGTCAAGCCGAATTCATGCTGAACCTCTGTAAGAACCAGAGATATCAGAACGAAATCAAAACCATCAAGTAAATAACCTGTCCATGCCGCACCGAATATCTTCCACTGTCTGGGTGAAAGATGCTTATACCAAACCTGCTTTTTCTGAATACAGGAGTCCATATTAAACCTCACAATAATAGCGGATTTATAATACACTGGAGTATTACTTTAAGTAATACAATCCCGGTCCCAAAGAGTTGCACCAATAAGACCAGAGTCACTTCTGAAATATGCCGGAAACAGCATTACATTACAAATTTCAGAATATATGGAAAGATGTTTCGACACTTTCTGAACATACCCATCAGCAAGTCCAACACTTCCTCCGACAACAACAACCTGACAATCAAGCAGTAATTTTAAACTTACTATTAATTCAGCAATAGTACTGGCAGAACGCTCTGTCAAAAATTCTGCTTCCTTATATCCCTGTCTCGCTAATTCAAAAATATATTTGGTGCTATATCCTGCAAGTTTATTTTTTGCTGCCCCCATGATGGCCCGACCAGATGAAACCGCTTCAACGCATCCCCGACGACCACATCCACATTCTGTATCCGTTACTCCGGACAATATATGCCCAACATGTCCGGCTAATCCAGAAACACCTGTTAATAATTTTCTGTTAACTACAATTCCCCCTCCAACCCCCGTAGAAACGGTTATAAAAACCATATCACAAATTTCTTTCGGCAAAACTGTATATTCTGCCCATGCGGCTGCCTGGGCATCATTTATCACACTTCCATTTAAACCAGTTATATCTTCCATTATATTTTTCAGAGGATACTCTTTCAGCCCTCCAAGATTGTCTGGATTCAGAGCTGTCAATACTCCATTATTAATAATCCCTGTTGATGCTACTGCAAATCGCTCCGCTGTTCCCTTCATTTCAGAAACCAGTAGACGTAAAGCCCCTGTCATTTCGTCAGGACATCTTTCATGAGGTGTTGATATCTGTTTTTTCAGCAAAAATGAACCGTCATCAGATATCAACGCCGCTGAAATTTTCGTTCCTCCTATATCAACAGCCAGTGTTATCATTCATTTTCACCTATATAACAATCTTGCAATTATTCAGATTATTTTCATTTTTTTGTTTCTGTCATGTTCTTCGAACAGTCGCTCTGCAAGTTTTGATAATACATCCAGATTCTTTTCCTTTACCGGAGAAAAAGGACTTCTGCATATAGGAGTATTTATAATCCCCATATAGTAAAGAAGAGTTTTTATACCTGCCAGGACACCACTCTGAATAAGAGTGTCAATAACCTGGTTACAGGCTACTTGCATTTCCTTCGCCTTAATCACATCATTGTTTTTGACTGCTTCAAATATTTCAAGATAACGCCACCCCATTATATTATATGTACTACCGATTCCCCCATCTGCACCTGCAATTAACCCTGATGCAAATATTTCATCGTAACCATTATATAACACAAGCTCTGGATGATTCCTTTTGATTTGTTCCATCTGGAATAAATCACCGGATGTCTGTTTTAATGCACAAACCCTGGGTATTGTGACAAGCTCATTTATCTGATCTAAAGAAAAACGCACTCCGCTAAGAGCCGGTATATTATAAACTACCATCGGAAGTCCATCTGCAGAATCAATAATCTTCCTGTAATGGATACAATGCTCTTCAAATGAAAAAGGATAATAAAATGGAGTAACAGCAGATATAGCATGATATCCGTATTTTTTTGCAGCTTTTGCAAGTACCTCGCTTTCTGCCGTACTGATTCCGCCCACATGCGCTATAAGTGTCAGTCTTCCATCTGATTCATCGGCTACTGTTTCAAGAATTTTTTCTCGCTCTGCAACATTCTGAAGAAATGCTTCTCCAGTAGAGCCTCCAACATACAATCCCTTAATATTTTGTTCGATATTAAAACGGATCAGTTTTCGAAGACTCTCCATATCGATTTGCTGGGATTGGTCATAAGGAGTGGGTAATGCTGATATGACCCCTTTAAATTCACATTGCATTTTTAATCACCTTCACTTAACTGCATAATGGGATACCTAGTACACCATCAAGTACAAAGATTATCCAACAGAAAAGAAGCACAATGTGAAGATTATCAAAAAAAAACCATCAGAAAGCTGTCATGCCGCTCAGTTAAGGATCGGTTGATCGATCCAGTGTCCAGTTACTATTCTCTGCGTAACCCTCTGCGACTATCTTGCCCCGGAACTGATTACCCACAGCCCTGAAGAGTCCGACACTGTCACGCTACGCAAACGGCGTCTTCCTCTGGAAATGATGGCCTGGTGAATTATCAGTATGGCCCATGAGCGTAAGGAACCTTCACCAGATTGTGAACCGGCTGGACACATGCTGCCAGGTAGTCGCCCCTTTGTCGCGCCGTGATCCATGCCCAGCAGCGGCCAGGAAGCGGGGCCGTACGCCACGTGTTCACGTAAACAGCGCAGCCCTGACATAACACCACGCTGTATCCGCTCTGGTGCAATATGAACCTGCTGACCATCGATGGCGTGTTCTAACTAACACAGGACACGCCAGAACACGACATAAAGCTTCACTCGCCAGATACATGGTAAGCGTAAACTGACCGCCGTATGTAGCCATTAAGCCAGTATTGGTAACGTAGGTGCCCACCTTTTCATCAACTAGTGGACACCTGTTATGGAACAGAAAATATTATCCGCAGAACCCCGCAGAACATTTTCAAATGAGTTTAAACTTCAAATGGTTAAACTGGCTTCACAACTAGGAGCCTCTGTTGCCCGTATTGCCAGGGAACACGATATCAATGATAACCTCCTGTTCAAATGGCTCAGGCTCTGGCAGAACGAAGGGCGTATATCGCGGCGTCTTCCGGTAACAACCTCTTCTGACGCTGGCGTTGAATTATTACCTGTTGAGATAACGCCTGATGAGCAGAAAGAGCCTATGGCGGCTCTTACTCCGCTTTTATCCACTCCTTCACAAAGCACAGTCAGTGCCAGTTCCTGTAAAGTTGAGTTCCGCCACGGTAACATGACGCTGGAAAATCCTTCACCAGAGCTGCTCACGGTGTTGATCCGTAAACTGACCGGGAGGGGGCGATGATCTCGCTCCCATCAGACACTCGAATCTCGCTGGTTGCCGGCGTTACTGATATGCGTAAATCCTTCAACGGTCTGGGTGAACAGGTACAACATGTGCTGGATGAGAACCCCTTCTCCGGTCACCTGTTCATCTTCCGTGGCCGACGGAGTGACATGATTAAAATCCTCTGGGCTGATGCTGATGGTCTGTGCCTGTTCACCAAACGCCTGGAGGAAGGCCTGTTTATCTGGCCTGCGGTGCGTGACGGTAAGGTATCCATTACCCGCTCGCAGCTGGCAATGCTCCTCGATAAGCTGGACTGGCGTCAGCCAAAAACATCCCGTCTTAACGCACTGACAATGTTGTAAAAATGTCATGGCCGGATTATAAAAACGGTCATGAGTCGGAAATACCTCATTCGTATCACTGAGCTGGAAAGGCTGCTCTCTGAGCAGGCTGAAGCCCTCCGTCAGAGAGATCTGCAACTGAGTCTGGTTGAAGAGACGGAGGCCTTCCTGCGCTCTGCACTGGCACGTGCCGAAGAAAAGATCGAAGAGGAGGAGCGGGAAATAGAATATCTGAGGGCCCAGATAGAAAAACTGCGCCGGATGCTGTTCGGTAACCGCGCTGAAATGCGCCCGGAAGCCGCCGGCATTGCCGCCTGTCTGATGGCGTACAGCCATCACGCCTGTCGTACAGAGAATTATGCCATGACGGTTCATTATTACCAGCTGCGGGATTACGCCCTGCAGCATCCGGAATGCAGCGCCATTATGCGCATCATTGACTGAATGGAGGCAGGGACAATGCAGCAGCTTTCCTTTCTGCCCGGAGAGATGACGCCCGGCGAGCGCAGTCTCATTCTGCGGGCCCTGCAAACCCTGGGCCGCCATCTTCATGAACCCGGCGTGGCCTTCACCTCCACGCATGCGGCACGGGAATGGCTGATTCTGAACATGGCGGGACTGGAGCGTGAAGAGTTCCGGGTGCTGTATCTGAACAACCAGAATCAGCTGATTGCCGGTGAAACCCTCTTCACCGGCACCATCAACCGTACGGAAGTCCATCCCCGGGAAGTGATTAAACGCGCCCTGTACCACAATGCCGCTGCCGTGGTGCTGGCGCACAATCACCCGTCCGGTGAAGTCACCCCCAGCAAGGCAGACCGCCTTATCACTGAGCGTCTGGTACAGGCACTGGCCCTGGTTGATATCCGGGTACCGGACCATCTGATAGTCGGTGGCAGCCAGGTTTTCTCCTTTGCCGAACATGGTCTGCTTTAACCCGTCACAACCACATCACACCTGTTTTCACTTTTATCTTCTGTCTTCAGAGGTATCACATCATGAGAATCATCACCCGTGGTGAAGCCATGCGTATTCACCGTCAGCATCCTGCATCCCGTCTTTTTCCGTTCTGCACCGGTAAGTACCGCTGGCACGGCAGCACTGAGACGTATACCGGTCGTGAAGTACAGGATATTCCCGGTGTGCTGGCCGTGTTTGCTGAACGCCGTAAGGACAGTTTTGGCCCGTATGTCCGGCTGA
>OJJG01000140.1_pt1 | contig 12058 bp, 10 predicted proteins | sample 1596291 | NCBI WGS metagenome assembly OJJG01 (sample SAMEA4350149, study PRJEB24818) | metagenome | biome: human; feature: gut; material: faeces | place: Denmark | collected 2013-09 | reverse complement strand
GGCCGTGCCACGAAAACCTGTTTCAATCCCGCTGACGATTTTCTCCAGCTCAGGCCGGAACTGTGCTTCAGCCTCACGGTGCAGGCTGGTCACGGTCGATTCGATTTGCGTCATCAGTTCAAGGGCTTCCCTGCGATCACTGAATTTTATTTCGGGGCTGTCCGGGGCAAAATCTCGTTTCCTGTAATCCTCCCGGCCCTGGTTGTTGATACCGGACCATTGAGAAATTTTCCCCCATAATCCGGACTGAGACCTTCGTTGTTCTGCGTCTTCTTCCTCCAGCATTTGCTGTTCTTTGCGTTTACCGCTTCTGAAATAGTCATTCAGCTCCTCTTCCAGTGAGGTGCAGACCCCCGTCAGTAATTCCCGGGTTTTAGTATCGATCTCCTCCATGGCCATTCTGACATCAGTGGTCATCTGCTCCTGACAGTCCGCGATTTCCCGGATATCCGCAAGCAGGCTGGTGATATGCGACTGCAGTGACTGAATGCTTTGCTGTAGCCCCTGATGGCGTAACAACAGGTATTCACTGATATTTTCTGCATTCTGCATCAGTTTTGCGGCGGCAGAGTCAACCGCCAGTGCCGCAGCTCTGGAATGTGAGCTCTGTATGACTTCCGTTATCAGTTGATCGATAAGTGAGCCTTCCCACAGGTCTGTCGCCCCTTCAGTTGCCAGTTCACTGTCTTTACAGACGTATTCTTTTTTCATGCAACCGAAGGCACCTCTGATAAAATCATCGACCCAGGCTTCATCAACAGGAAGGGTTCCGTTTTTCCGTAACTCATGAAGCGCACGGTTAGCCAGGTATGCCTGGCGTGAGGATCCGGGATAAACGCGGGAGGCGGGCAGCACATCGCTGTTCAGCATTGCCGGAACTTTCTGGCGTACGGCATCTGCCCCATCGCCATTGCGGTCTTTCTCATCAAATTTATTGACCAGTACAAACAGGCGGCCGGCTGATACGTCAGCAATGGCATTAAGCTCTTTACGGACGTCTTCATCCGCTTTTGAGTTCATCTGGGTGTAATCCATCACAGCCAGAACCGCAGAGGCTTTCTGCAGTTGATCCCGCATCATCACTTCCATCTGCGGTTGTCCGGCCTCATTAGGGCCGGGGGTATCCAGCAGTGTGAGTGTTCCCTGGCATGCATCCATCCCCACCAGATGGCTGAATTCCACGTCGATCACCGGCAGTTTCTGCACTTCTGCGTATTCATCAAAAGGAAATTCAGTCCCCATTGCCGCAGCAAGACGAACCAGATCGTTTAACGATGCCAGTCCGGTAAAGATTTCCTCCTCCCCGTGGTATTCATTTTTGAGCCAGCCATCATCCGTCAGAATATCCAGCAGTTCGCGGGTATCCCCGGTTTGCTGCAGGGTCTGTGCGACCTGCTGTCCTGCCGGGGTGGCGAGTTTTTCCTGCAGTGTGATTAATAAATTGCGGACAGGCTGAATATGTTCCAGATGGAGAACCGGCTCAGTTTTTCCGGGAACGTGGCGGATGAGCGTCGGTACAGAGGTCATGGGGCGGTTACGGTTAGGCAGAATTTCCTGCCCCACAATGGCGTTGATGGTGGTTGATTTGCCTGCTTTCATCGTGCCGACAACAGCCAGCACCATCTCCCTGCGGGCGGTTTTGATTTGTTCGCCCTCCAGCTCCTCAATTCTTTTCAGTGCTTTCTGTTTATCAAAAAGCAGTCTGTTTTCGTTCTTACTGTCAGATAACACATCTGGCTCCTCAACCATTTGCCGGAGCAGATTAATGTTCAGTTGCAAAAGTCGGTCGGCTTCATCACAAAGCAGGGCGATGTTCTTTTCGTGCATTATTTAACCTTCCTAAGACGCATTTTCATGACAACCACGGAGGAGGTCATTTACTACAAACGATCGTTTATAACGATCGATATGATAGTAACGATCGATGTATTCTATTAACTTGAGAAACACAACGCAAGGGGACAACCCGGGTATGGCTGCGTTTGCATAGTGTTTTCATGGAGTTAAAAATCTGTAACAACAGCCTGGTACATCACCACCGGGTTCAGAAGAAAATCCAGTTCCATACCGCGCGGGCAACAGAGACCACCGAGTCACGGACGGCGCGCAGAACCGTGCGTGCAACAGAGGCAATGCAGACGCTCTCCGCCGTGTCAAATATCCGGTCCACCGCACCGGTAAACTGTTCACGGGCCTGAGACCGGACAGACTCCGTGCGCAGCTCGTCCTGCAGGCGGGTCATCAGGGGACTGGCGGCATGGTCGGGAAGTGCTGTCATGAGCGCACTGACCAGCGTATCCAGTTCCCAGCCGGTGCGGGCCGATACGGCAACAACCCGATGTACGGGCCGGAACAGACGGAATACCGCTCCGTTTTTTCGCGAATGTTCTGTGCCTGTGCGGGAGAAGGCTGAATACCGGCCATATCCCATTCATGGCAGGGCTCCGTTTTATCGGCCTGCATCACCACAAACAGTACCCGCTGATGTCCCCGGTGCAGGATGTGTCGCCAGAAATACTCATCCACAGACAGGGCACGGTCATCGGCTTTAATCAGCCACAGCACCAGGTCCAGTTCGGGCAGAATGTCACGGTACAGGGCTTCATACTCTGCATCCCTGTCCCGGCTCTCGCCCACCCCGGGCAGGTCAGTGATAACCATGCTGTGACCGTGGCCACTCAGACGGAAGCGCCGCACTTCCCGGGGGCCGGCGTGAACATCACTGACCGGGGTGACCTCCCCCTGAAACAGTGCATTACAGAGTGAGGATTTACCGGCCCCGCTTTTACCCATAATGCCAATCACGGGTTCGTGACTGGTGAGTTTGCGCAGATGTTCCAGGATGTGACGGGAAAGTGAGTAAGGCAGGGAGGAGAGCGGTTTTTCAATTGCCTCAATGGCATCAGACGGATTCATACATGTATTCCCGGTGAAAAAAGACAAAACCCCGCGCACCGGAAAGGTGGCGGGGGATTCACGGAAATAATATCTGTCTGAAATTATCTGGAATCGATTTGGCTGTTCTGCCTGGTTGCCACCAAATCATGGTACGCCTGCTCAATCATTTCATTCAGCAGTTTTTTTGGGAGGACACCACGACTTCGGGCAATACTTTCAAGCTGTTTGTGGATTTTTCCGGACAGTTTCAGAGGGACGGAACCATCAGCACGTTCATCACGCCTTTTTTGTTGCTCCCGGGCACTTTTCAGCTCATCAAGAAGAATCGCTTTATGCTGAATCCTGGGGGCCTGGAAGGAGACCTGCGTAAACTTCGCTCTGTTCCGTCTGGGATTACTTTCCAGTAAAAACTGTACCTGTTGCTCATTCCAGCCCTCCCAGTTATCAAACGTGGCGCAGGCAAACCAGTATTTCTGCTCCGGGGTAAGGGGATTCAGCGGGGTTCCCACACACCGGACCTGCATGGCGTTCCATAACCAGTCACACTGTTCACTGTCCCTGCTGTCCACCCACGAAAAGGGGGAGGGGTAATCATTGTTTATGCTGGCCCATTCAGAGAATACTGAGTTGATAATCGTCCTCGTAGCCTCTGGTCCGGATTTCAGCAGGTAACTGGAGCAGAACCATATAATTTCACGGTAGATTTTATCCGGATGCACGGTGCGCATCGGCTTTTCTCTGGGACCGGCAATCTTCGGTTGCGATGGAAACCCCGTGGCAAACCGCAGATGTTCCGGGGGCATTCCTGAACGTTTTTCAGGAATGGGTGTGAGTCCTGCGTTTCTGGTCTTTTCCGCTTGTCCGGTATTGCCTCCGGCCGGAGTGTTGTCGGGAGTATCTTCCGGAGGCGAGGTGTTTTCATTAGTTGGGGGAACAACAGCAGAACTGTCCATCTCCGGAATGGGTTGAGGGGCATAATCACTGTGGTAGCCAGGGGAAAGCGTTAAGTCCCGAAGGGTGACATCAGGTTCCGGGCAGTGAGTGCCACCGGGAGTGAACGGGAGTTGTTGCTTTTGGGAGAAAAATGTATTGTGAATGCGGGTATACAGCTGGAACAGAAAAAAATAAGATGCCCGTGGTTCTTTTTTTAACCACTGTGTATATTCCTCTATGGCACCGAGCTGTTGTTTGTGCCGTTTTACAGCATCGATATACGGACAGCTGGTGCAGATATCATCCAGTTCCTTTCCCACAATACACCTCACCTGCTTTTCTCACATTTGCAGATTTTAAAAAAGCAAACAAAAACCTCCGTACATGATGTACAGAACAATCTACCAGGTAGTGGCGTCAGAAAACCTCCGGGCCGCCTGCACTTTCCGGAATGCGCCGGTTATGAAAAACCGGAAATTCAGTCTCTGTTGTAAGATGTACCCTCTGATACTACGTTTTCTCTGTGTATTTAACTCACTGTATTTATTGTCTTTTTAAGCTTGACTGATATTCTCCGGTCATAGTGTGCCGGATATACATCCCGTAAACTTCTCATTTTTATATAAAAATACCTGCACTCTCTTCAGCGCATCTGTCTCCTTTAAGTAAAAAATGTTTTCACGTATTGCTGTAAATTCATTTTAAATCAGTATATTACCTTGATATTGCTGTCTCCTGGTTTGATGCGTAATCGTTCTGCCTTTCTGGATGATTCTGGTGCTTCCGGGTGCATTCTCCTCTGCACATGCAACAGTTCGTCATCGCCACGCTCCCAAAAAGCATATAAAAACGAATCGAATTTGATATTTTTTTCAATCGTTTTTCATAGGAATTTCGTAGGGTATTCTCCGCTATAACCTCCATATTTGCTGTCTTTTTCTTCATAAATCGTATGCAATATAGCCTGTCTGTCAAGACCTCTTCTCTGCTGTTGAGGAGACGATCTCATTTTTGGTCTTTTCCGGGAGAGAGGCTGTCAGATGAGCGAGCCGGATATACTGTCAGAGGTACACCCCGTAGCAGACCTGTGCTCCCATTTCCGCGATCCGGAACCAACAACACCCTACGGTTAATACCATTTGAAGCGTCAGGTACTGCAGGAAGTTCCCCCCTGCGCGGACATCGGTTCCTGCCGACATCTCACAATACGGCCAGACTGTCATGCAGTAACACCCGCATGCGGTCTGCGGTTTTAAGCGCACTCTCCCGTTTTCAGTGCACCGATAATGCGTCATAGTAAGTCTGGGGGAAGTTACGGAATGCCTGTTAAGTGGTGCCGTGGGTGGAGACAGCTTACTTTTCTACAGCAACTGCAGTCATTCAGGATGATCAGGAGATATTCTGTCAATGTCACGATCCTGCCATTTTCGTACCCGCTAAGATACTTCCGTTACTGATGCTGTCCGCTTTTCACCATTTCATCCTCACTGACAGGCGTTGCGTTTTGGGTCATCACCACAGCTTTACGTTTCTCTTTTAACCGGTAACGCTCTCCTTTGATATTCAGCGTGGTTGAGTGATGCAGCAGTCAATCCAGGAGCGCTGTTGTCCGGCAACCACCATATCAACTTCTTCCCGGGTGTGGCGGAGAGGTGGTATCCTGGCTGAGTTTCGAAGCGAACCGTTCTTTTTGACGGGCGCATTTTACGTCCGGGCTGAATGTAGTAACGCGGCATGGAACGTCGGCCCGTATACCATTGCCTTAATCTCCGCAAAGATAACCTCGTCATTCCGGACATTCTCTGTAAGCGTCGTCTGAGTACCGTCTGGTCCCGAATCCAGGATCCTGTAACTTAAGCACCCACTTATTTTGCAGGTGGACACCTCATGCGCGCTAAAGAAAGACTTCCCCGGAAACACTATTCCCCTGAATTCAAAATGGAACTGGTCAGGCTGGCTCTTGAAGAAGAAGGCAGTATTGCCGCACTGGCCCGGAAACATGACGTCAATGATAACCTGCTCTTTAAATGGATAAGGCTCTGGCAGCGTGAAGGGCGGGTCTGTCGGCCCCGAAAAAACTCATCGTCGCTTCCTGCCCTGATACCCGTGCAGCTTCAGGCGGGCTCTTCTCTCCCAACCTTCGAACTACCATCCTGCTCTCCTCCCGCTACCTGCCACATAAAATGTCGGGGAGGAGAAATAACACTGACTCATCCCTCTGCTGAACTCATGAGCACTGTCCTGCGCGAACTGATGCGGGGGCCTGTATGATAAATCTTCCCGCAGGCACAAAAATCTGGCTGGTTGCCGGTATCACCGATATGCGCAACGGCTTCAATGGCCTCGCCGCAAAGGTGCAGACCGCGCTGAAAGATGACCCGATGTCCGGCCACGTCTTCATCTTCCGGGGACGCAGCGGCAGTCAGGTAAAACTGCTCTGGTCCACCGGCGATGGTCTGTGCCTGCTGACAAAGCGACTAGAACGTGGTCGCTTCGCCTGGCCCTCAGCCCGCGATGGCAAAGTGTTCCTGACGCCGGCGCAACTGGCGATGCTGATGGAAGGTATCGACTGGCGACAGCCAAAGCGGTTACTGACATCCCTGACCATGTTGTAGCGCTCTTTATCCTGGTTGTCGCAGAATAAGCCTGGTAAAATACAGGCTTATGAACGACACCTCTTCTGACGACATCCTTCTGCTGAAACAGCGCCTGGCCGAACAGGAAGCGTTGATCCACGCCCTGCAGGAAAAGCTGAGCAACCGGGAACGCGAAATAGACCATCTGCAGGCGCAACTGGATAAGCTGCGCCGGATGAACTTCGGCAGTCGTTCCGAAAAGGTATCCCGCCGTATCGCGCAAATGGAAGCTGACCTGAACCTGCTGCAGCAGGAAAGCGATACGCTGACCGGCCGGGTGGATGACCCGGCAGTGCAGCGCCCGCTGCGTCAGACCCGCACCCGCAAACCGTTCCCTGAGTCACTCCCACGGGATGAGAAGCGGCTGCTGCCGACTGAGCCGTGTTGCCCGGAGTGCGGTGGTTCGCTGAGTTACCTGGGTGAGGATGCCGCCGAACAGCTGGAGCTGATGCGCAGCGCCTTCCGGGTTATCCGGACAGTCCGTGAAAAGCATGCCTGCCGTCGGTGCGATCGCATCGTTCAGGCCCCGGCTCCTTCGCGCCCCATCGAACGGGGGATCGCCGGACCGGGGCTGCTGGCCCGAGTGCTGACCTCAAAGTATGCAGAGCACATACCGCTGTATCGCCAGTCGGAGATCTATGCCCGCCAGGGTGTAGTGTTGAGTCGTTCTGTACTGTCGGGCTGGGTGGATGCGTGTTGTCGTCTGCTGGCACCGCTGGATGAAGCCCTTCAGCACTATGTCCTGACCGACGGCAAACTCCATGCTGACGATATGCCTGTCCCGGTGCTGTTGCCGGGCAATAAGAAGACGAAGACCGGGCGCTTATGGACGTACGTTCGAGACGACCGCAACGCCGGATCAGCGCTGGCCCCCGCAGTGTGGTTCGCTTACAGCCCGGACAGAAAAGGTATCCACCCTCAGACCCATCTTGCAGGCTTCAGTGGCGTACTGCAGGCTGATGCCTACGCCGGGTTCAACGAGCTCTACCGCGACGGCCATATAAAGGAAGCCACGTGCTGGGCCCATGCCCGCCGAAAAATCCACGATGTTCACGTCCGTACCCCGTCAGCCCTGACGGAGGAGGCGCTGAAACGGATCGGCGAGCTGTATGCCATCGAGTCGGAGCTCAGAGGTAAAAGAGCAGAGGAACGGCAGGCAGTCCGGCACCAAAAAGTGCTGCCGCTGCTGGCGTCACTGGAGGGGTGGCTGCGGGAGAAACAGAAAACCCTCTCAAGGCACTCAGAACTGGTGAAGGCGTTCGGGTATGCGCTGAACCAGTGGCCGGCGCTGACCCGCTATGCAGAAGATGGCTGGGTGGAGGTGGATAATAACATTGCCGAAAACGCCCTACGACTGGTCAGTCTGGGGAGAAAAAACTGGCTGTTCTTCGGCTCGGATCATGGTGGTGAGCGCGGTGCGTCACTGTACAGTCTTATCGGGACGTGCAAATTAAACGGCGTGGATCCGGAACGCTATCTGCATCATGTACTTGATGTCATCGCCGACTGGCCTGTGAACCGGGTGGGTGCTCTGCTCCCGTGGCGGGTTACTCTGCCTGCCTGACCAGCTTCACTTCGTCAATACGGTTCTCACTGCACGCTTACCATTCTCTGCCAGGCATATGTCGATGTAATCCATAAACGATTTCAGCTTACCCCTTTTGTGGCCAGTCTTTCTGGCTGGCGGTTCAGGGGATGTTTTCTGGTTATCGTGTACCACAAAGCAGGGATATTGCCCCGATAGTCACATTTCAGATTGATCGCGGTCTGAAGATGTGGCACTGAGGTAACGTGCTGGTGTCACTGGTATTGCTGAAGTTATGGTTTTTCGGGGTCAGGTGAGCCTGTTGTGTGTATGCTTTTTGTTCAGGTCAGAGGGGGACTGTGTGGACAGCGGCTTTTGTCTCCGGGCATTCACGCCTGAACGATGAATGCGATTTTCAGCAATATTTGTCTTTGTGACACTCTCTGGTTGAGAAGCTAATGCGCGCCCCTGTTTCCACAGAGAATGAGGCTTGCCATCAGCCGAAACATCAGTATTCCACGCCATACAGACGGCGCCTGACCATGTGCTGATGCAGGTAAAATGTTTCACTACAACTGTTCGGGTTGCTATGCAACGAAACAGCGATTCTCACGATCTTTAACTGCAACGTTTTTCCGCCTGAAAGCTGACTGCCTCCTGCTGAGGTGGGAGGCTATGATTCAGTGCGTTTATAGTCTCCGGGGTATGCATGTACCGGAGCATACCATTTCTGGTGGATAACAAGCCGGCACATTCAGACTGCAGTGAAGATGGAGGCACCTGGTTGTGAAGAACGTTTCTGCCCGTGGCTGCTTCGCATCATCAATGGTATTCATACCCGCTCAGAAATGACCGGGTGCTGAAGCCCTCCGTTATCGCGCAGTATAATGACGTATATGATCTGTGGACGAGTGAGCGGCGTGCCTGATGTACGCCGCTATTACTGTATTTTACCACAGGGCTGGTTTTCTGCTGCCAGCCCTGTGGTTCTCAGACATCAACTGTGAGCGGCATCAACCGATGTACGGTATGCCATAAGCACGTACTGATCCATCAGATTTGTCAGTGGTTCACTCTGACCCTGACGTGCAATGATCCATTGCTCCAGATCTTTTTCTGATTTGTGTTTCAGGTTTTTCGTCCAGTCGTCAAGGCTGTTTCCGGTCATTAAGTCAAGCCAGCAGAGCCAGACCAGTTTGAGACGTAACTCCGTGCCGCCAAACTGACGGAAGAGGCTGATCAGTTTGTTTGCCAGAGAATGTTGCTTCAGGCGCTCACATTCAGACAGCAGGATCCCTTCCAGCATCGGATGATGAACCAGCAGGTGTTCGCTGGTGCATAAATTCACCACCAGATCATCATCCAGGGACGGGGAGCTCCGTTTGTCCGGACCATAAATCAGCCGGTGCAGACTCTGGGGAACGATGGCAATCTCCGGTTTTTCGCCATTGAATGACACCCACCCGGGCGTCAGATTATGGAAATAGTAGATATTCGGATGACACACGCCCCATGATACGGCGTGCCGGGTGAAGCCGGTCAGCCATTTCTGGTAGTTTTCATGGAGCAGCTCGTAACGGGTCTGATACTGTTGTTTCATTTTCATATTCCTCACGGGGGATAACAGGCAGCAGAGCGCCGCCGGCAGGCCGGAGATTGCGTCTGCTGTGGGCGAAGGGTTAGTGGTTAAAAATTACGGACGGGACTGTGCAATACGCGCCTGCAGCCAGGCTTCCACTTCACTTTTCAGCCAGCGGGAGCTGCGCCCCATTTTGATGGGCGCAGGAAAGCCCCCATCTTTGATGAGTTTGTCAAACCACTTATCGGTTAGGCCGGTCAGTTGAGTGATAAACGCCATGTCGACCATCTGGTCATCCATCAGCGAAACTGGGGTAGCCATGAGAATGTTCCTCCGGATGTTGTTAAACCAGCCGGTGTGGTCATGAAAACAGCGCGCCACCTTCACCGGCATAACAACCGGGGAGAAACGTAAAAAATAATCGGGAATGTGACCGCCAGGAGATAAACGGGGAGGTTGCGGTGGCTGAGCCGTACCGGTATACCGGGTGGTTGTTGCGAAAAGATGCTTCCGCACGCACGCGCGATAAAGAGGGGATAGTTTTCGTGAGGACAGGGAGAGAAGCAGGCGTTCTGATAATTGCAGAGTTGTTTTCGGAGGTGGTTACAGTGAGTCAGCCCGTTCCTGGCGAGCAGGAGACTGATATCACCGATGGGATAAGGTTGTCTGATTGGTATTATAAATATAAGAAGTCATCAGAGAGTAACGTAAAGGATTTGCCAGAATAACCTAAGAGAGTAAATCTCTCCGGTAACAGAGCGCTGTGAAGCATTCTGTATCAGAGTGCAGATACATGAACGCTGATGCGTAAAATCAGCAGTGACACGCCAGCTCCCCCTATGCCCATTCCTGTATAAGACATGAACTGAGTGTATTAATGCTTCTGCCCTGAGACTGAGCCGGTGAGTGAGGGGCTGAGAAATCCCTCTTGACACAGCTCTAACCAGAAATACTTCCCCGGTTGTTGCGGTGCGTCCGGATCCCCGATAACGGAACACTAAGGCTGTATTGCGGGACACCGGGTAAGTAGCAGCCCGTAAGGCGTTCTGTCAACGCCAGAAAAAATGATTTCCCACACGCGTTATAGACTCACTCCTGTGGACCTGGAAGCCCGTAACTCTGCGGTTGCCCACTGACTGACGGAACTGACCGCAAATTTTACGAGTGCGTGCTGGGCTTCAGTCTGGTCACCTGAGCGTTCGGTAACGGAGGCGCGGGCGGTAATAGGCTGATTTTCAGGTATTACCGGCTTACAGCGTGTGGTTGATATTGAGGGGCTGTGAGTTTCGCGTATTTGTCAGAAACCCAGACGAGTTTTCCTGTATGGGACGAAATAAGGCAGCGGCAATACCTGGAAAAATTTAATATGGTATGAAGGAGAACCTGTCGGTTACGCTTAATATACCCGGTACACTGTCAGCTCAGGGGATACATGAACCGTTATCTCACCAGCTACACAGTATATACACACTGACGCTGACAGTAGTCAGCAGGACCACAATAATCAGTGCCAGCAGTATGGTAACGATACGGTCTGTATTCCGGTAATAGCCGAAGGGGTCGACAGAACCACAATACGGGCAACACACTGTATTATGAGTAATCGCGTTTCCACAGTCCCTGCACTTCTTTTTGCGTATCACCATCACTCCCTCCTCACAGCCTTACCCGTAACCGGTTTTTTACATTAAAAAACAACGCTGAAAATTCAACCGTCAGTCCGGAGACGACCGTTCGGGTTATCACAGAGTGCCTGAGACAGTGTCCTGCCGGAGGTCACTTCAGGGACTCTGCGTATTTTTTACGACGTGGCTATTCCGTATGAACCATACGGAGATTTAACCATGACCTACAAATACAACCCCTTCTGGCAGCAACGTATTCGTGAGACGGTGCGGCACGCACTGAATGTTCATCCCCGCCTGACGGCATTGCGGGTTGACCTGCGTTTCCCGGATGTACCGGCAGCAACGGACGCAGCTGTGATATCCCGCTTCATCAATGCCCTGAAAGCCCGAATCGACGCTTACCAGAAACGTAAGCATCGGGAAGGTAAACGCGTGCATCCCACCACCCTGCATTACGTCTGGGCCCGGGAGTTTGGGGAGTGCAAAGGTAAAAAACACTATCACCTGATGCTGCTGGTTAACCGGGATACCTGGTGTCGTGCCGGTGATTACCGTGTTCCGGGATCACTGGCCGGGATGATTAAACAGGCGTGGTGCAGTGCCCTGGGAGTGGATGTCGGGTGCCATGCCACGCTGGTGCATTTTCCGGCCTGGCCGGCGGTGTGGCTGGAACGCGATGATGACACTGGCTTTCAGCAGGTGCTGGAACGTGCTGACTATCTGGCGAAGGAACATACCAAAGCTCACTGCACCGGTGAGCGCAATTTTGGCTGTAGCCGGAGTTGAGCACGACTGGCGCGCCAATATCCGGCAAACCAAAAGTATGGGTTGTTGTCTGGCGGCAACGATGTATCCACTC
>OJJG01000132.1_pt1 | contig 12562 bp, 8 predicted proteins | sample 1596291 | NCBI WGS metagenome assembly OJJG01 (sample SAMEA4350149, study PRJEB24818) | metagenome | biome: human; feature: gut; material: faeces | place: Denmark | collected 2013-09 | reverse complement strand
ACAGCACGCCGTTCATGGTGGTGATGAAGCGAGCCCCATCGGCACCATCGATCACGCGGTGGTCGTAGCTCAGAGCCAGCGGCAGCATCAGGCGCGGCGCGAACTCTTTGCCGTTCCACTTCGGCTTCATCTCGGACTTGGAAACACCGAGGATGGCCACTTCCGGCGCGTTGACGATCGGGGTAAAACTGGTACCGCCGATGCCACCCAGGCTGGAGATGGTGAAGCAACCGCCCTGCATGTCGGCAGCGGTCAGCTTGCCGGCACGGGCCTTCTTGGAGATCTCGGCCAGATCGCGAGACAGCTCCATGATGCCCTTCTTGTTAACATCGCGCACCACGGGCACAACCAGACCGTTGGGGGTATCTACCGCCACACCGATGTGGATGTACTTCTTCATGATCAGCTTGCTGCCATCTTCGGACAGGGAGCTGCAGAAGCGCGGGTGAGCTTCCAGCGCCTTGGCGGCGGCTTTCAGGATGAACACCAGCGGGGTGATCTTCACGTCGGCCTTCTGCTTCTCGAGCATCGCGTTCTGCTCTTTGCGGAACGCTTCCAGCTCGGTGGTATCGGCTTCGTCGAACTGGGTGACATGAGGAATCATGACCCAGTTGCGGTGCAGGTTCGGACCGGAGATCTTCTGGATGCGGGTCAGCTCGACCTCTTCCACATCACCGAACTTGCTGAAGTCTACCTTCGGCCACGGCAGTACGCCCAGACCGTTGCCACCGGCTACGCCGGCAGAGGCAGGAGCGGACTCGGCACGCTTGATGGCATCCTTCACGTAGGCTTGCACGTCTTCTTTGACGATGCGGCCCTTGCGACCGGAGGCTTTCACCTTGGCCAGGTTGACACCGAACTCGCGCGCCAGACGGCGTACTGCCGGAGAGGCGTGTACATAAGCATCATTGGCAACGAAATCAGTCGCAGCGGCAGCCGCCTGGGCAACCGGAGCCGGAGCAGCGGCAACAGGGGCAGCGGCGACCGGTGCGGCAGCTTGAGCAACCGGCGCGGCGGCAGGAGCTGCGCCAGCCACTTCGAAGACCATGATCAGGGAACCGGTGGAGACCTTGTCACCCGCCTTCACCTTGATCTCTTTGACCACACCGGCGAACGGCGCAGGCACTTCCATGGAGGCCTTGTCACCTTCCACGGCGATCAGGGACTGGTCAGCTTCAACCTTGTCACCCACGGCAACCATGATCTCGGTGACTTCAACTTCATCGGCGCCGATATCCGGCACCATAATCTGTTTGGACATTGTGCTTTATCCTCTTGCGTCGATCCGCGTGACTGGCTGATGCCGCCACGCACATCTCGCGTTAACCGTTTTAAATCCTGGCAGGGTCACGCCGCATGACGGCGCGACCCTTGATCCACTTACGCGTACAGCGGGTTGACCTTGTCGGCATCGATGCCGTACTTGGCGATGGCATCGGCCACAACCTGCTTGTCTACCTCGCCGCGCTTGGCCAGTTCGGTCAGGGCAGCAACCACCACGTAGAACTCGTTCACTTCGAAGTGACGACGCAGGTTGGCACGGCTGTCGGAACGGCCGTAACCGTCGGTACCCAGCACGCGGTAGTTCTCGGTCGGAACGAAGGCGCGAACCTGATCGGCGAAGGACTTCATGTAGTCGGTCGCAGCGATGGTGGCTTCGGAACCCAGTACCTGAGCGATGTAGGGAACACGCGCTTCAGAGGTCGGGTGCAGCATGTTCCAGCGATCCGCGTCCTGACCGTCACGGGCCAGCTCGTTGAAGGAGGTGACGCTGAACACGTCGGAACCGATGCCGTACTCGCTGGCCAGGATCTGGGCAGCCTTGCGCACGTGCCCCAGGATGGAACCACAACCCAGCAGCTGAACTTTCGCCTTGGCACCGGCGACGGATTCCAGCTTGTAGATACCCTTGCGGATGCCTTCCTCGGCGCCTTCCGGCATGGCCGGCATGGCGTAGTTCTCGTTCAGGGTGGTGATGTAGTAGAACACGTTCTCCGGGTTCTCACCGTACATGCGGCGCAGGCCGTCCTGTACGATCACCGCCACTTCATAGGCGTAGGACGGGTCGTAGGAGATGCAGTTCGGGATGGTGTTCGCCAGGATGTGGCTGTGACCATCTTCGTGCTGCAAACCTTCGCCGTTCAGGGTAGTACGACCGGAGGTCGCACCCAGCAGGAAGCCACGGGCTTGCTGGTCACCGGCTGCCCACGCCATGTCGCCGATCCGCTGGAAGCCGAACATGGAGTAGTAGATGTAGAACGGGATCATCGGGCAATCGTTGGTGCTGTAAGAGGTCGCAGCAGCCAGCCAGGAGGACATGGCGCCCAGCTCGTTGATACCGTCTTGCAGAACCTGACCCTGCTTGTCTTCCTTGTAGTAGGAGACGATGTCGCGGTCTTGCGGGGTGTACTGCTGACCGTTCGGGCTGTAGATACCGATCTGACGGAACAGACCTTCCATACCGAAGGTACGGGCTTCGTCAGCCAGGATCGGAACAATGCGCTTGCCGATGGACTTGTCTTTCAGCATCACGTTCAGGGAACGCACGAACGCCATGGTGGTGGAAATTTCGCGCGCTTGCTCGCCCAACAGCGGGCCGAAGGCATCCAGCGCCGGGATTTCCAGCTTGGTGGTGCTTTCGCGCAGACGGGTCGGCAGATAGCCTTTCAGGGCTGCACGACGAGCATGCAGGTACTTGTGCTCTTCACTGCCCTCTTCGATCTTCAGGTACGGCAGATCGGCCAGCTGCTCGTCGGCCACCGGCAGGTTGAAGCGGTCACGCAGGTGACGCACGGAGTCCAGCTCCATCTTCTTGACCTGGTGAGCGATGTTCTTGCCTTCGGCCGCTTCACCCATGCCGTAACCCTTGATGGTCTTGGCCAGAATAACGGTCGGCTTGCCCTTGGTCTGGGTCGCCTTGTTGAATGCGGCGAACAATTTGCGAGGATCGTGACCACCGCGGTTCAGGGCGAAGATCTCCTCGTCGGTCATGTCTTTGACCAGCGCGGCAGTTTCCGGATAACGGTTGAAGAAGTGCTCGCGGATGTAGCCACCGTCGCGGGACTTCATGGTCTGGTAGTCACCGTCCACGGTCTCGTTCATCAGCTGGATCAGCTTGCCGGAAGTGTCTTTCTTCAGCAGCTCATCCCACTTGCGACCCCAGATAACCTTGGTCACGTCCCAACCGGCGCCAGCGAACAGGCCTTCCAGCTCGTTGATGACCTTGCCGTTACCGACAACCGGACCATCCAGACGCTGCAGGTTGCAGTTGACCACGAACACCAGGTTGTCGAGCTTTTCACGCACAGCAACGGTCAGGGCGCCCTTGGCTTCCGGCTCGTCCATCTCGCCGTCACCCAGGAAGGCGTAAACGGTCTGCTCGGAGCAATCCTTGATACCACGGTCGGTCAGGTACTTCAGGAAGCGAGCCTGATAGATGGCGGCGATGGGGCCCAGACCCATGGAGACGGTCGGGAACTGCCAGAATTCCGGCATCAGTTTCGGGTGCGGATAGGAAGGGATACCCTTGCCGTCCACTTCCTGACGGAAGTTGTCCAGCTGCTCTTCGGTCAGACGACCTTCAGCGAAGGCGCGGGCATAGATGCCCGGGGAGATATGACCCTGGAAGTAAACCAGGTCACCACCATCCTTCTCGTTGCGAGCACGGAAGAAGTGGTTGAAGCAGACATCATAGATGGTCGCAGAAGAAGCGAAGGAAGACATGTGACCACCCAGGTCCAGGTCTTTCTTGGACGCGCGCAGCACGATCATCATGGCGTTCCAGCGGATGATGGCGCGAATGCGGCGTTCCATCTCCAGGTCACCCGGGTAGTCCGGCTCGTCGCTGGACGGGATGGTGTTGATGTAATCGCGATTTGCCTTGGCAGCCACGTCCACACCGCTTACGCGGGCTTTCTCGGCCAACTGTTCAAGGATGAACTGAGCGCGTTGCGGACCCTCTTCACGCAGCAGGGATTCCAGAGAGGCAAGCCACTCCAGCGTTTCTATCGGGTCCACATCGTTCTTCAGGATATCAGACATGGCTGGTTCCTATGTTGTTGTGATTGCACGGCATTGCACGGCGAAGGGCGCAAGCATTCGACAATAAAGCCTTGTGGGATTAGTTTTCCTGCTGACGGATCCGACGCATGGATCGCTGGATCCGGCTGTCTTCCCTCTGCATATCCAACAAGGTGTCCTCGATAAAGGCCAGATGCTCATGACAAGCTGTTCTGGCCCGCTCCGGAGCCCCCGAAAGAATAGCCTCGATCAGATTCGCGCGATGGCGACGTATCTTGGCTACCACTCCCGGGCGGCGATTCAAAATCTCGTTATTCTGCAGAATGTTCTGTTCGAGCATCGGGCTCATGGCCCGCAGCAGGTGCAGCAGCACCACGTTGTGGGACGCCTCGGCCACCGCCAGATAAAACTGGGTCACGGCTGCCGATTCGGCCACCAGCGAGCCCAGCTGGCCCGCCTCTTCGATGGTGGTTTGCACCTGACGAATACGCTCGAAATCAGACCCGGTTCCCCGCAAGGCCGCGTAGTAGGCACAGATGCCTTCCAGCGCGTGGCGAAACTCCAGCAGGTCATACTGGGCTTCCGGGTGGGTACTGAGCAGTTCGAACAGAGGATCGGCGATCCCCTTGCTCAGGGCATTCTGCACATAAGTGCCGCCGCCCTGACGGCGATAAAGCAATCCGCGCGCTTCCAGTCGCTGGATGGCTTCGCGCAAGGAGGGGCGCGATACCTGAAACTGGATGGCGAGTTCCCGCTCGGGAGGCAATTTCTGTCCCGGCTGCAGGCTGCCTTCCAGAATCATCTGTTCCAGCTCGGCGACAATGGAGTCGGCCAACTTGGGTTGCGTAATCTTGCGATAGGGCATGAGGCTACTTTGTTAAATTGGTATTACCAATTTTATGGATGGGGCGAAAATTAGCAGAGGCCTTTTGAAAAGTCCACTCAAAAGATGATCTGAGTCAAGAATCTGCCCCACCACTTAAGAGGTAAAGCAGGGGAAACATGATTTAGCTCATAGAAAATGGTCTGACCAATATTCTTGACCGCGCTCACAAATAACATTTGCGCAACCAGAGACAAAAATGGCCTGCCAGATAGGCAAGCCATTGATTTTAAAATCCAAACTAAATTTGAATATTTACTTTAGCTGTTTAGTAACTGACGGTAGTAATCCCACTGGAAACTGGCTCCGGGATCCGTCTTGCGCCCTGGTGCGATATCGCAATGGCCGACAATTTTTTCGTGGGTGATGGCCGGATAGCGCTCCGAGATAGCTCGAGTGAGCCCTGCCAATGCCCGGTATTGAGCCTCGGTGTAGGGGGTTTCGTCAGTCCCTTCCAGCTCGATGCCGATGGAGAAGTCATTACATGCCTCCCTCCCCTGCCAGCTCGAGACACCAGCGTGCCAAGCGCGTGCGCCGAACGGCACATACTGCACCAGCTCGCCATCACGGCGGATCAGGCAATGAGCCGAAACCCGCAGCTGATGGATACCGGCAAAATAGGGGTGAGCCTCGGGGTCGAGTCGTCCCATAAAGAGATCGTCGATAAAGGGGCCGCCGAACTCCCCCGGCGGCAGGCTGATGCCATGCACCACCAGCAGGGAGATATCGTCCGGCGCGGCCCGTTCGTTGTGATGGGGAGAAGGCACCCGGCGCGCCTGCTGGCACCAGCCTGCGGCATCGATAGAGAAACAAGGTTGCGAAGCGAGTTGAGTCATCGGCTACTCGAGTTGGGTGATAAATGGCGAAAAAACGAAGATACCTGATAGGCAACCCGGCACCAACTCACTGAATCAACGGGAAATGGTATGTTAGGCTGAGTCATCTTCCGCTCGATATGGATGGGGTATGCAGCACACGGCACGCTGGATGTGGTTACTGGCCTGGCTCTCTTTGATGGGCCTGCTGACCCTCTATTTTCACTCCCGCAACCAACCAAGTGTCACTGCCAGCGGCGAGCTGTTGCTGCGGGCCGACCAGAGCGGCCACTATCGTCTGGAGGGTGCCATCAACGGCCAGCCGGTGCAACTGCTGCTCGATACCGGCGCCACCCGGATCACCATCCCGCAGCAGGTTGCCGAGCGGCTCGGCCTGACCGCTCGTGGCAGCAGCCAGGTCAATACCGCCGCGGGGCAGATCCGGGTCGGCAACGGCACCATCGAAACGCTGGCGATGGGGCCATTGACCTTGTACGATCTGGCCATCTTTATCAATCCGGCGGCAGACGGTGACGAAGTGCTGGTTGGCATGAACGCCCTCGGTCGGCTGGAGCTGGTTCAAAAGGAGCGGCAACTGCTGCTCAGACCCTTGCAGGAATAAGGCATGTTTCAACAGGATGTCAGCCGCGCCGTGCGCGCCGCACTACTCGAAGATCTGGGCGATGCCCTCACCACACTGGACCAACCGGACGCCAGCGCCGATATCACCGCCCAGCTGATCCCGGCGGATCGGATGGCCAGCGCCCGGGTCATCACCCGTGAGGCCGGCGTGTTCTGCGGCCAGCCCTGGGTGGATGAAGTGTTCGTACAACTCGGCGGCGACGTAAAGGTGGAGTGGAAGGTGCAGGATGGGGAAGTGCTCTCCCCCAATCAGGAGCTGTTCCGCCTCCATGGCCCTGCCCGCCTGCTGCTGACCGGCGAACGCAATGCCCTGAACTTTGTCCAGACCCTATCCGGCGTCGCCACCCTCACCGCTCGCTATGTGGCAGAGCTGGAGGGCACCGACTGCCGTCTGCTCGACACCCGCAAAACCATCCCTGGGCTGCGCACCGCCCAGAAGTACGCGGTCACCTGTGGCGGCGGCAAGAATCACCGCATCGGCCTCTATGACGCCTATCTCATCAAAGAGAACCATATCCTCGCCTGCGGCGGCATTGCCGAGGCAATTAGCGAGGCTCGTCATCTCAATCCGGGTAAACCGGTGGAGGTGGAAGTGGAATCACTGACAGAACTCGAACAAGCGCTGGCGGCAAAGGCCGATATCGTGATGCTCGACAACTTCGACGTGACCATGATGCGCGAAGCCGTCGCCATCAATCAGGGCCGCGCCAAGCTCGAAGTCTCCGGTAATGTGACGCTGGACACCTTGGCCGAGTTTGCCGCCACCGGTGTCGATTTTATCTCTGTCGGGGCGCTGACCAAGCATGTACGGGCGCTCGATCTCTCCATGCGCTTTATCCAGCAGTGAGATTCACCCCGCAGGCCTGAGCAAATACTCGACCTAACCGGATAAACAACTTGCAAAAGGCGCCATGGGCGCCTTTTCTTTATGCAGGATCCCTCAGCAAAGGAGTGTAATGTCGGACCCGCGTCCCTCCCCATAAAAAAGAGTCGTTAGAAGCCTCTTGTTTTATGATTTATATCATGTTTTTGGTAAATGATAGAAAAGTTGTTAACAAGGGCGACAATCTCTGTTGCCACCCCTGACAGCTCGGATAAGATACTGACGTTCGGATAGTTTTCTACCGACACTTCCCAGGAACCAAGGATAAAAGGATATTTTCCATGAAGAGCGAAATGAAGAAACAATCGGGTTTTACCCTTATTGAACTGATGATCGTGGTCGCGATCGTGGCCATTCTGGCGGCAGTAGCACTGCCGGCGTACCAGACCTACACTGAAAAAGCTAAATTCTCAGAAGTTATTGCTGTAACAGGCCCAGCTAAAACAGCCTATGAAATTTGTGTTCAGTCAACACCTGGAACATTTGATGAAACTGCTAATACAGGCTGTGCAACACAAGCTGAAACGGCAGGTACTAATGCATTCAAATCTGGTAGTACAACTGTAGCGTCTGTAGACGCCACACATACAGCAGCAACTGGTGTCACTATTACCGCTACTGCTGGCACAGATTTTAAAGAAGTTGGCACAACACCAGAGGCCCCCACATTTATTCTTGTTGGAACAGTAGATGCCACAACAAAACAAGTAACGTGGACTCGTAATACAGGGACATGTTTTGCAAATAGTCTTTGCTAAAATATGACCTCTAGCCCTAATAGCGGCCTGGCGTTAAGCTTGGCCGCCTCTTCACTGATCAGTGAAGAGGACTCTCAGCGCTATCTGAGCCAGGCCAAGGCTCAGCGCAAACCCTTTGTGACATTTCTGATAGAGAACGAGATCCTCGACAGCAAGGCGCTCGCCGATTTTTGCGAGCTGGAGTATGGGGTACCTCTGCTGGATCTTGCCGCCTTCGACTTGGCCGAGATCCCGCAGAAGAAGTACCTCAATCAGAAGCTGATTGAGAAACACCATGTGCTGCCCATCTACACCCAGGGCCACACCCTCTATATCGCCATGCCGGATCCGACCAATGTCTCGGCGATGGAGGACTTTGGCTTCAGCTTCGGTCTTCATACCGAAGCGTTGCTGGTGGAGGAGAACAAGCTCACTGTCGCCATCGGCAAGCTGCTGGAGAGCGAAAATGACGCCCTCGGTATGGAGGATATCGACGAATCCGAAATTTCGGATCTCGAAGTCTCCGACGATAACAGCCGGCTGGACGAAAGCGTCAATACCGCCGATGACGATGCCCCCATCGTCAAGTACATCAACAAGATCCTGATGGATGCCATCAAGCGCGGCGCCTCCGACCTGCACTTCGAGCCCTATGAGTTCAAGTATCGGGTGCGCTTTCGCATCGATGGCATTCTGCATGAAATCGCCACACCGCCGGTCAACCTCTCCAACCGCTTCTCCGCCCGCCTCAAGGTCATGGCACGACTCGATATCGCCGAGCGGCGGCTGCCACAGGATGGCCGCATCAAGCTGAAGCTGTCGCGCAACAAGTCGATGGATATGCGGGTCAACACCCTGCCCACCATGTGGGGGGAGAAGATCGTTATCCGTCTGCTCGACTCCTCGGCGGCACGCCTCAATATCGAACAACTCGGCTTTGATGACCGGCAGAAGGCGCAGTACCTGCGCGCCCTCTCCAAGCCACAGGGGATGATCCTGGTGACAGGCCCCACCGGCTCGGGCAAAACGGTCTCGCTCTATACCGGCCTCAATATTCTCAACACCACCGAGGTAAACATCTCCACCGCCGAAGACCCGGTGGAGATCAACCTGCCCGGCGTCAACCAAGTGCAGGTCAACCCCAAGGCGGGGCTAACCTTCGCCAGCGCCCTGCGCTCCTTCCTGCGGCAAGACCCGGATGTGGTGATGGTGGGGGAAATTCGCGATCTGGAAACTGCCGAAATCGCCATCAAGGCAGCACAAACCGGCCACCTGGTGCTCTCCACCCTGCATACCAACTCGGCTGCCGAAACCCTGACCCGAATGATGAACATGGGGGTACCGGCCTTCAACATCGCCTCCTCGGTGACCCTGATCATGGCCCAGCGGTTGGCCCGAAAACTGTGCGACCACTGCAAAGCGCCGGAAGTGGTACCGGAAGCCGAGCTGCTGGAGCTGGGCTTTACGCCGCAGCAGTTGGCGGCAGGGCTTCGACTGTTCAAACCGGTCGGCTGCAAGGAGTGTTCCGGCGGCTACAAGGGGCGGGTCGGCATCTACGAAATCATGCTGATGTCGGAGAACATCGCCAAATTGATCATGCAGGGGGCAAACTCCCTGCAAATTGCGGCGATTGCCCAGAAAGAGGGCATGCGCACCCTGCGCACCTCGGGACTGGAGAAGGCCCGCCTCGGGGTCACCAGTCTGGCCGAAGTCAACCGGGTCACCACCAACTGATCCGTGTGCGGGACGACCCGCCGGTTTGGTTGGCAGAGCGAATTTGTCGTTCACGAACACGGAATAGATGACAGCCCGAATGACAGAATAATCAGGCATTAAAGTGACCGGGCTGGCGCCAAGAAGGCCCCCCTATCAGTACCCCGCCGGCATCAAGCCAGTCGGGCACCTTGACCAGGTTGGTGACGTGCGGAGTCCGACTCTGACAACCAACCCCATTGCAGGATGCAAAGATGGCAACCCTAACGAAAAAGAACAATGCCCCCAAGAAAGTCTTCGCCTTCCGCTGGCACGGGGTAAACCGCAAGGGGCAGAAGGTCTCCGGCGAGCTGCAGGCCGACAGCATCAACACCGTCAAGACAGAACTGCGCAAGCAGGGGGTCAACGTCACCAAGGTGGCCAAAAAATCCCAAGGGCTCTTCTCCAAAGGCGGCGCCAAGATCAAACCGATGGATATCGCCATCGTCTCACGCCAGATCACCACCATGCTCTCCGCCGGCGTACCACTGGTGCAGAGCCTGCAGATCATCGCCCGCAGTCACGAGAAAGCCTCGATGCGCGAGCTGATGGGGCAGATTGCCGCCGATGTGGAGACTGGTACCCCCATGTCGGAGGCGCTGCGTCGCCATCCCCTCTACTTTGATGATCTCTATTGCGATCTGGTGGAGGCCGGTGAGCAATCCGGTGCACTGGAGACCATCTACGACCGTATCGCCACCTATCGGGAAAAGTCGGAAGCGCTCAAGTCGAAGATCAAGAAGGCGATGTTCTACCCCACCATGGTCATTCTGGTCGCTATCGTGGTGACCTCCATCCTGCTGCTGTTCGTCATTCCGCAGTTCGAGGATATCTTCAAGAGCTTCGGCGCCGAGCTACCGGTGTTCACCCAGTTTGTTATCGGCATCTCCCGCTTTATGCAGAACTGGTGGTATGTCTTCTTTGGTGGCACGGCCCTTGGCATCTTCCTTTATGTGCGGGCCTGGCGGGCCTCCCAGAAGGTGAAAGACAATACCGACAAGTTCGTCCTCACCATTCCGGTGGTCGGAATGATCCTGCACAAGGCGGCGATGGCCCGCTTTGCCCGTACTCTGTCGACCACCTTCTCCGCTGGTATCCCGCTGGTGGATGCGCTGATTTCGGCGGCTGGGGCCTCGGGTAACTATGTCTATCGCACCGCGGTCATGGCGATCCGCAACGAGGTGGTGGCCGGTATGCAGATCAACGTGGCGATGCGCACCGTAGATCTCTTCCCCGACATGGTGATCCAGATGGTGATGATCGGTGAGGAGTCCGGTGCCATCGATGATATGCTCTCCAAGGTCGCCACCATCTTCGAACAGGAGGTGGATGATCTGGTCGATGGCCTCACCAGCCTGCTGGAACCCCTCATCATGGTGGTGCTCGGGGTGCTGGTCGGCGGCATGGTTATCGCCATGTACCTGCCCATCTTCAAGCTTGGCGACGTGGTAGGCTGATTTATCAGGGCATGGCACCACAACCATGCCCTCCCCCTCATTTTATGACTGACGGTTGGTTATGACACTTCTTCTCGAGCTGGCTCACAGCTTGCCCTGGCTCTATTTTTCGCTGGTTTTTCTTTTCTCCCTGATGATCGGCAGCTTCCTTAACGTGGTCATCCACCGCTTGCCCATCATGCTGGAGCGGGAGTGGCAGGCCGAATATCGCAGCTACTTCGCCCCCGATGAGGAGGCCACTGCGCCAGAGCGCTACAACCTGATGGTCCCACGCTCCGCATGTCCTCACTGTGGCCACGCCATCACTGCGCTGGAGAACATCCCGCTGTTGAGCTGGATCTGGCTCAAAGGGCGATGCCGCGACTGTCAGGCCCCCATCTCGGCCCGCTATCCGCTGGTAGAGCTGCTGACCGCCCTGCTCTCGGTGGCCGTTGCCATGGTCATAACACCGGGCTGGGGCACACTGGCCGCCCTGTTGCTGACCTGGGTGCTGGTCGCCCTCACCTTCATCGATCTCGACAAGATGTTGCTGCCCGACCAGCTCACCCTGCCACTGCTGTGGGGCGGGCTGCTGTTCAACCTGGCAAGTGGCTTCGTACCGCTGGCGGATGCCGTGATCGGCGCCATGGCGGGCTATCTGGTGCTCTGGAGCCTCTACTGGGCCTTCAAGCTGCTCACTGGCAAGGAGGGGATGGGCTATGGCGACTTCAAGCTGCTGGCGGCGCTGGGCGCCTGGCTCGGTTGGCAGGCGCTGCCCATAATTCTGCTGCTCTCATCTCTGGTCGGTGCCGTGATCGGCATCAGCCTGATCGCCTTGCAAAAACATCATCAGGGCAAACCCATTCCCTTCGGCCCCTACCTCGCCATCGCGGGCTGGATCGCCCTGCTATGGGGCGATACCATCACCCGCTGGTATCTCTCTACCCTGCTTTGAGCAAGAGGCCCCCATGTATGTAGTTGCTATCACAGGTGGTATCGGCAGCGGCAAGACCACTATCGCCAATCAGTTTGCCGCGCTGGGTATCGAGGTGGTGGATGCCGATGTGATCGCCCGCGAAGTGGTCGAGCCGGGCACCCCGGCCCTTGCTGCCATCGCCGACCATTTTGGCCCTGATGTGATTGCTCCGAGCGGTCAACTCGACCGTCGTGCCCTGCGTGAGCGGGTCTTCAGCGACCCGCAGGCCAAGGAGTGGCTCAATGCCCTGCTTCACCCGCTTATTCGCAGTGAAATGCTGCGCCAGTGTGCCGCAGCCAGTTCTCCTTATTGCCTGCTGGTGGTGCCGCTGCTGGTGGAGAACAAACTCACCGGCCTCGCCAATCGGGTACTGGTGATCGATGTGGATGAAGCCACCCAGATTGAGCGCACCTGTCGC
>OJJG01000130.1_pt1 | contig 12687 bp, 11 predicted proteins | sample 1596291 | NCBI WGS metagenome assembly OJJG01 (sample SAMEA4350149, study PRJEB24818) | metagenome | biome: human; feature: gut; material: faeces | place: Denmark | collected 2013-09 | reverse complement strand
TCGGCTTCGCGGAGAATACTGATGATCTGTTCGTCGGAAAAACGCTTCTTCATGGGGATGTCCTCATGTGGCTTATGAAGACATTACTAACATCGGGGTGTACTAATCAACGGGGAGCAGGTCAATTATTGATAGCAATGTTTGCCTTCTCAACATCCCCTTGCAGATTATAGATTTGTCCGTCTTGTTGAGTGTTGCTAGCCTTGATGTTATCAAGGTTATATGCGGTGTTGTTAGTCCCTTGAACCTGAATAAAAGCACCTGAATTGGTAACATTATCGTTAAGATTTACATTTACATCAGCAGCTTTAGCTACGTTCATTGAACCAGCAAAAAGAGCACCGATAATAGCGACAGCGATGACGGTTTTACTAACAGGTTTCATTTGAAATGACTCACAGTGTTTGGCAGATAAAATATACGCTAGCGATATTGCTAACGTTTGTTTAAGCAGAGCTGAATGGGTAAGTTTAAGTGTGTCGAATTTAATAGTTGTATTTAATATTTATGTTGGTAACGGAGCGAAACTATAGATATTTCGCGGCGAGAAATATTGATTTTGATCATGTTTCTTATTAATGATAAGAATGATGAGAAATAATGCTCTTGCATTGTTTCTTCTTTAAAATCAATTTGTTGTGATGCGCTTGTGAACTGTCTTAATTTAACATTATGATTTTTATGAGATTTTATTTTAACACTTATGCGGTTTTTATTTAAGTGATGGAAATTAAGGTTTACACGGGGGTTTTCAAATGAAAATCACAACCTTTAAAGCTGAAAGTAAACATTATCGAGCGGGTGTGTTTAAATAAAGGGCAAGATATTCTTCCGTAAGATTTTCAATGTAGACATTAAATAAAGTTATTTGTAATGTGAATTCAATGTTAGTTATTTATTCAGTACAAATAATACCGGAAAACGAACAATAGAATTTCTCATTTTTATGTAACCTGAACCCGTCTGTACCTTCTGAGGCAGTGAGATAAAGGGAAAATGGTTGTCAGCAGGCTCAACCACGGGTACACTAAATAACAAAGTATTGTTTAAACTTTTGTTTTATAAATGATTTGACTCGGGGTGCCCTTCCTTGTGAAGGCTGAGAAATACCCGTATTACCTGATCTGGATAATGCCAGCGTAGGGAAGTCAGATGCCTACCCGGTCATCGCTTCTTTCCGCACGGCAGGAGCGAAACCATGCAGCCTGACCTGCTCGACTCACACGTTTTACATCAATTCCGAACCCGTTCCCCGCTCACGCACTGTATGACCAACGATGTCGTGCAGACCTTCACCGCCAACGTTCTGCTCGCGCTCGGTGCTTCCCCGGCAATGGTGATCGAATCCGAGGAAGCGGAACAGTTTGCCGCGCTTGCCGATGCCCTGCTCGTCAACGTTGGCACGCTCACCGCGCCGCGCGCCCAGTCGATGCGTCGGGCTATTGAGAGCGCGGTAGCCGCGGGCACACCCTGGGTTCTGGACCCCGTCGCGGTTGGCGCGCTGGCGTTCCGCACCCGTTTTTGCCAGCAAATATTATCCCTTAAACCTGCGGCCATTCGTGGCAACGCCTCCGAAATCCTCGCCCTTGCCGGAATGAGTGCGGGCGGACGTGGGGTCGATTCCACCGATACGGCAGCGAGCGCGTTGACCGCTGCGCAGGCGCTTGCCCGCCAGACCCACGCCGTTGTAGTCGTCACAGGGGAAGTGGATCACATCACCGACGGCCAGCGAACCCGTACGGTCGCGGGCGGCGACCCGCTGATGACCCGCGTGGTAGGAACTGGCTGTGCGCTCTCGGCGGTCGTCGCCGCCTGCTGCTCGCTGCCTGGCGACAGGCTTGATAACGCGGCGGCAGCCTGCGGCTTTATGAAGCGCGCAGGGTCAGTTGCCCTGACTCAAAGCCGGGGGCCCGGCAGCTTTGTCTCCGCGTTTCTGGACGCGCTTTACGCGCTGGAGGAACAGGTATGACGCGCATTAATGCCCTGACTATTGCGGGAACCGATCCAAGCGGCGGAGCGGGGATCCAGGCAGACCTGAAAACCTTCTCTGCGCTCGGCGCATACGGGTGCTCGGTTATCACCGCGCTGGTTGCGCAAAACACGCGCGGCGTACAGTCGGTGTATCGCATTGACCCGGATTTTGTCGCCGCGCAGCTGGATTCGGTATTCAGCGACGTACGTATCGACACCACCAAGATCGGCATGCTGGCAGAGGCGGACATTGTTGAAGCGGTCGCTGAACGTCTCAAACACTACCAGATAAAAAACGTGGTGCTTGATACCGTGATGCTGGCCAAAAGCGGCGATCCGCTGCTCTCCGCCTCGGCTGTCGACACCCTGCGTAAAAAGCTGCTGCCGCAGGTTGCGCTGATCACGCCAAACCTGCCTGAAGCCGCCGCGCTGCTGGATGCGCCACACGCGCAAAACGAACGTGAGATGAAAGAGCAGGGGAATGCGCTGCTGGCGATGGGGTGTCGCGCGGTGCTGATGAAAGGCGGCCATCTTGATGATGCAGAAAGCCCGGACTGGCTTTTCACCCACGATGGCACGCAACGTTTCACCGCGCCACGCGTCCAGACCAAAAACACCCACGGCACGGGCTGTACGCTCTCGGCGGCGCTGGCGGCGCTGCGTCCTCGTCACGCCACATGGGCGGATACGGTGCAGGAGGCGAAGGTCTGGCTCTCGGGCGCGCTGGCAAAAGCCGATTCTCTGGAAGTGGGTCACGGTATTGGTCCGGTTCACCATTTTCATGCATGGTGGTAAGCCGTATACTGGCATGAAACTCATGCCAGAGAAAAACAGAGATGGAACAAGCGCATACCCGGTTAATTGCTCAACTCAAGGAACGAATTGCCGCACCGGACAACACGCCGCTGTATCTGAAATTTGCCGAAACGGTTAAGAACGCGGTGCGCAGCGGTGTGCTCGCGCACGGTAATATTTTGCCCGGCGAGCGCGATCTGAGCCAGCTGGCCGGAGTGTCGCGTATTACGGTGCGTAAAGCCATGCAGGCGCTGGAAGAGGCTGGCGTCGTTACCCGCGCGCGTGGATACGGGACGCAAATCAACAATATCTTTGAATATTCGCTGAAAGAGGCGCGCGGCTTTTCTCAGCAGGTGGTGCTGCGTGGCAAAACGCCCAACACCCTGTGGGTCAATAAACGCATCGTGAAGTGCCCGGAAGAGATCGCCCGCCATCTTTCCCTTGCGCCGGAAATCGATGTGTTTTTGCTTAAGCGCATCCGTTACGTGGATGACGATGCGGTATCGATAGAGGAGTCCTGGGTACCGGTAGGATTAATTCCCAACCCGGACGACATTGGCGTCTCGCTTTATGATTACTTCCGCAGCCAGAATATCTTTCCGCAGCGCACCCGTTCCCGCGTCAGCGCCCGGATGCCGGACAACGAGTTTCAGGCACATATCAAGATGGACGATAAGATACCGGTGCTGGTGATCAAGCAAGTCGCGCTCGATCAACAGCAGCGGCCAATTGAGTACAGCATCAGCTACTGCCGCAGCGACCTATACGTCTTTGTGTGCGAGGAGTAGGGCCTCGCGCGTGGGGGCGCAGTCTCCACCGCGATGGCTGACTACCCAGGCGGCCACGGCATTGCCAAGCTGCACCGCCTCTGGCAGTGACCATCCCGCAGCCAGCCCGGCAAGGGTACCTCCCGCATGGCTGTCACCGGCGCCGATGGTATCGACCACGGTAGCAGGAAACGCCGGAACGTGTCCGGAAGCGTCACCGTCGTACCAGACCGCCCCGTCTTTATCATGGCGTACGATTAGCGCAGCGCCAAACCGTTGCTGCCACTGAGTGCCGAGCTGTTCCACGTTCACGCCAAGCCATTCGGCGGCAAGTTCCGCCTCCTGCCGATTGAGCGAGACAACCGGTTTACGGGCCATAATCCGCGCCATCAGCGGGTCGGGAATATCCGCGATGCGCGGACCGAAATCGATAAAGAGCGTCACATCCTGAAGACGTTCCACCCAAGCCGTCAGCAGCTCGCCGCTGGGCGACGCCAGCTGGTAGCCGGACAAATAGACCAGGCTTTTCTCCGGCACGCTTAACCCGTCCAGCCAGCGTTGCTGCCACTGATTCTCCACACCGCTAAACGACATGAAGGTCCGTTCGCCGTCAGGCTCCACCAGCGCCAGGCACCAGCCGTTATCGCCCGTTTCCGCTTCCACGGCGCTGTGCAGATCCTGCTTCGCCATGGCATTACGGATAATATCGGCCCACACGCCGTGGCCAACGGGAAGCGCGTTTTGCGCTGCAATGCCGAGCCGCTTGAGGGCGATGGCGATATTCAGCGCGCAGCCGCCAATATTCACTCCCTGTTGCTTAAGCTCGATATCACACCCGCGCCAGGGCAGGGCGTAGGCGTCGGCAATCACGTCGATGACCGCCGCGCCGAGCACCGTTACGGGGCGCGTAGCGTGAAGGGTTTCGAGACGGCGGGCAAAAGCACTCATACGCCCTCCCTTTGCTCCCGTAAGTGCAGCAGTTTTTCGCAGTAGCGTCCGAAATCAAGCTGGTTTACGGCATCAAGTTCGCTTTTAAGCGCCGGATCAATGGCCTGTACACCGTGCAGCGCGCCACAGATGGCCGTTGCCATCGCGCCGATAGTGTCCGTATCACCGCCCAGGTTAGCGCATAACACCGCGCAGCGGTTCGGATCGGTGCCCGCAAGTTCGACCATCGCAATCGCCGCCGGAACGGACTCCAGGGTGCTCGTGCCCGCGCCAATAAGCTGATAGATCTGCTCGCTGGCGGACTCCGTACCGTTGGCTTCGCGCACGGTTTTCAGGGCCAGCTCAATACGAGCGGAAAGCGATGCGCTGAAAGTGGTGGTGTTCGCCTCCTGCGCCGCACGGGCAATACCCGGCAGGGCATCGGCGATGTTCTGCCAGCGCTCGCCGTCGATAGCGCGTGAAACCGCCCACGCGATCACCACCGCACCGGCGATGGCGAGATCCGATTTATGGGTCGGGCTGGAGGCTAACGCAACCTGTTCAACAAAATGTGCCAGACGCGTGGCCGGTAGCAGGCATCCCAGCGGGGAGGCGCGCATCGCCGCCCCGTTGGTGACGCCGTTATTTTCCAGCTCGCTCACCGGCTTGCCGTCACGGATGGCGTTCAGGGCAATTTTGGAGGTCGGGCCGAGCACATTCTTATTGAACGCGTCAAAATCCAGCGCCCAGTCCAGAATATGCTTACCGATAACGTCAGGATTAATTTCCCCGTCGCATTCGATAATCGCGTCGGCCAGGCACAGCGCCATCGACGTATCATCCGTAAATTCGGCCTGATTAAAGTAGCAGGCGGCATTATTCTCAGCCGGGCCGGGTAAGAAACGGTCGATCCAGCCGAAGTGCGCTTTCACCCGCTTGCGCGGCCACAGTTCAGACGGCATCCCCATCGCATCCCCTAACGCCTGCCCGTAAAGAGCACCGAGAATACGGTCTTGTTTCATTTAACTTCCCCTCGTGTCAGCGCGGTATCGCCATCAACCACCTCAATTGCGGTGATCTCTTTATCCGATTCGCGGAAAAACAGCATAAACAGCACGGCAATCACTACAATCATGATTGCACCAAACGTCCACATTCCGGCCCAGTTGAAGGTCAGCCCATTCACCGGCTCTTTATAGGCGAACATTTTTTCCATCATCACGCCGCCGAGACGGTAACCCAGCAGGCTACCAAAGCCCTGACAGCACAGCGTGATCAAGCCCTGCGCCGCGTTGCGCATATGCACGGGCGCTTTTTTATCCACGTAGATGTACGCGGTGACGTAATAGAAGTCATAGCTTACGCCGTGCAGCAGAATGCCGAGGAACAGCAGGGCGTAGGTGAAGTATTGTTCGGCGCCGCCGTAAACAAAGAAGCCGTAGCGAATGGCGGCGGTGATCAGGCCCAGCAGCAAGACCTTCTTAATACCAAAGCGTTTGGTAAAGAACGGCAGAGCGAGCATGAAGAAGATTTCAGAGAACTGGCCGAGGGTCATCCAGCCGGTGGCGTTTTTCATCCCCACTTCGGTGAGATAGCCGTTGGCAAAGATGTAGTAGAAAGCCAGCGGCATGGCGAACAGGAATGAGCAGAAGAAGAACACCAGGAAGTTTTTATCGCGCAGCAGGATCAGCGCATCCAGCCCCAGCATCACTTTGATATCCAGCTTGCCGGTGCTCTTCGGCGGGGTATTCGGCAGGAAAAGTGCGAAGACGCCGAGCAGAAGGGAGCTGGCAGCGGTCATCAGCAGCGGGATATTGGTGTCAGAGATGTCGCTATAGCCCATCATCTGCGGCAGGAAGCCGCACGCCAGGCCGGATGCAATCCAGCCGATGGTGCCCATCACGCGGATGCGCGGGAAATCAGCCTCCACGTCATCGACGTTCGCAAAAGCGATGCTGTTCGTCAGCGCGATGGTCGGCATATAGGTCAGGGAGTAGGCCAGCAACAGCGGGAAGAAGGTGCTGAACTGGGTTTGCTGTGCTGCGAAATACATCAGAATCGCGCCAGCGAACATCAGCACGGCCAGCACTTTCTGGGCGGCGAAGAAACGGTCGGTCAGCGAGCCGACCAGGATAGGAGAGAGGATCGCGGCAATAGCGGTACAGGCATAGGACCAGCCAATTTCCCCGGCGGTAAACCCGCTCTTGCTCAGCCACAGCCACAGCGGCACAAACCACGCGCCCCAGATAAACCATTCAACAAACATCATGAATGACAGTTGGACTTTCGTTTTCATTTTTTAATCCTGCATGTCAGAGGTACGCATGTAACATACCATGTGATAATACCTTTTAAATACCTTTAAGGCGATTGTTTGATCAGTGTAACAAAAATGTTGTACATGAAACGAGCCAGCAGATTGTGCTTAAAAAAGTTGCAAATGGTGGAAAATAGGTTAAGTCGGTACCAGGCTTAGTCTGCCTGCAAAAACGTGGGCTTGGATCACACGCTCCGACATCATGTCGGACATACGGGAGCATCACTATGACTGATATTGCGCAGCTGCTTGGCAAAGACGCCGACAGCCTTTTACAGCATCGTTGTATGACCATTCCAGCCGACCAGCTTTATCTGCCTGGCCATGATTACGTAGACCGCGTCATGGTCGACAATAACCGTCCTCCTGCCGTACTGCGAAACATGCAGACGCTTTATAATACCGGCCGCCTGGGCGGAACCGGGTACCTCTCTATTCTGCCCGTTGACCAGGGCGTTGAACACTCTGCGGGGGCATCGTTTGCCGCGAACCCGCTCTATTTTGATCCGAAAAATATCGTCGAGCTGGCGATCGAGGCGGGCTGTAACTGCGTGGCCTCCACCTACGGCGTGCTGGCCTCCGTGTCGCGTCGCTATGCCCACCGCATTCCGTTCCTCGTTAAGCTGAACCACAACGAAACCCTGAGCTACCCAACCGAATACGACCAGACGCTCTACGCCAGCGTCGAGCAGGCGTTCAATATGGGTGCGGTGGCGGTCGGGGCAACCATCTATTTCGGTTCTGAACAGTCGCGTCGTCAGATAGAAGAGATCTCCGCGGCGTTCGAGCGCGCCCACGAGCTGGGTATGGTAACCGTGCTGTGGGCCTATCTGCGTAACGGCTCGTTCAAAAAAGACGGTGTGGATTATCACGTGTCTGCGGATCTGACCGGTCAGGCAAACCACCTTGCGGCGACCATCGGCGCGGACATCGTGAAGCAGAAAATGGCCGAGAATAACGGCGGCTATAAAGCGGTGAACTTTGGCTATACCGACGACCGCGTCTACAGCAAGCTGACTAGCGACAACCCGATCGATCTGGTGCGCTACCAGCTGGCGAACTGCTATATGGGCCGCGCCGGGCTGATTAACTCCGGCGGTGCGGCAGGCGGTGAAACCGATCTGACCGACGCGGTGCGCACGGCGGTGATTAACAAACGCGCGGGCGGCATGGGGCTGATCCTCGGCCGTAAGGCGTTCAAAAAATCTATGGCCGACGGCGTGAAGCTGATCAACGCGGTTCAGGACGTCTATCTGGACAGTAAGGTCACGATCGCTTAAGTCTTTTCCCCTCACCCTAACCCTCTCCCCAACGGGGAGAGGGGACTGTTCAGTGCATACGGGAAGAGGGCCGCCACCCGGCAACACATCAGCGCAAAAGCTGACAGTCCGGCGGCAATCGGCACTGCAACGCCCCGGGCAACACCTCAATGCGGAATCGCTCGCCGCTGAGCGGCTCTCCGTCGAGATTAAAGGTCATGCCGTGTGGGGCGATCACCTCAAACCACGCGGATGTGCCGTCGATGATATTGGGGCTCTCCTCTGGCTGCGTCAGTGTCGTAAACAGCGCAGGCAGCAGCCCGTCGCCGGTAAAAATACGCAGCTGTAATTGACCGTCGTTGATCAGCGCTTCCGGGCAAAGCTGCTGTCCGCCGCCTGCCTGACGCCCGTTGCCGATACCAATCACCAGCGCGTCGCCCTGCCAGTGGAAGTTTTCACCTTGGATCTCACAGCTGTCGGGCCTGAGCGTGTCCATGCGCATCAGACCATGGATGAGATACGAAACGCCGCCCAGCGCGGCCTTCAGTTTTTCCGGCGTTTCGCTGGTAATGCGGGTGCCGAACCCGCCGGTCGCCATATTGATAAAGCAGGTTCTTTCATTCACCTGCGCAATATCGACGGCGGTCGCTTTCCCGAGGATAGCCAGTTGCAGTGCTTTGCCTAAATCCTCAGGTATACCGGCGCTGGTGGCAAAATCGTTGGCGGTACCGAGCGGTAAAATCCCCATCGCCGGGCGAGCTGCGTCGTTGAGGTCAATGAGCGCACCGGCGATCTCGTTGATCGTTCCGTCGCCGCCGCCGGAAATGATGGTCTGAACACCTAACCTGATGCCCTCGTCGATGTAGCGCGCCGCATCGCCTTTTTCAAACGTTACTCGCACGTGTATGCATGCTCCGTCTTCACGCAATTCGGTAATCGCCTGGCGCAGCAGATCGTTGCCTGCACTCTTGCCGTTAAGAATTAATAAACTGTCTGGATAGGTTGCCATCCGGGTTGCTCCCTTTTTTAGCTATAGAAAGAGTGTATCCCAGAGAGGGAAAAAGCGGGTAAGAACAGGATGAAAGGCAAAAAATAAGCCCGCGTAAGGGCTTTGAAATCGACTAAAGAACCCCGTAGCGCTTACAATGCATACTACTGCCGCTCAATTGACTATTGTGGTCAACGTTTGAGGTGTGACATTGGCCTTGCCTCGATTTTGAGCTGCTTACGCCAGACCCGATTATGTAGCGTTAGCGCAATGGAGCGGTAAAAAATCGATGAATTCATCCACATAATGTTCAGAAAGAAACATCCCAGCCCCAGCAAAGAGGTTATTTGCGGTGTGTAGTTCTCAACAGGGCCGAATAAAAGCGAATTCCCCGTCCAGATGAAATAAATGATGCTCATTATGCCTGTCAGCGTAATGACGAAAATATGCAGTTTATATCCAGGTAAAGAACCTCGTGTAGTCAGAAACATCGTGCTCATCACTACCAGACAATACACAATCGCTGCAATGAATACTCCCATCATAACCTTAAATTCGGGTAAGCCGAGCCAGCGAAACAGCAACAACCAGAGGGATACTTGCAGCATGGCGTAGCAAAAAATAGCCAGTAACGTGCTCACTGCCAAAGGAATTCCTGTCATATGGACGCCCACAGGAACGCCGAACCGATCTTTTAACTGTTCTTTTAATGTTTCAAGCTGGTTGGGATCATCGGTCGCCATTTTACTTTTAACCAAAGCACTTAATGCAAGGCTATCTTTAATGTATTTCATCATGGACGGGTCAATAACTTCCTGTAAATGAAAAAGACTGAATTAAACCAAAAATGTATTTACCCGTTTGTGCAACATTCTGTGGATTTCTGATATTTCCTGAGATGGCACTTCCAACGAAGGCAGAAGAATTTGAAATGGTATTCAGCAACTCACGCTGTAAGAGCAACTGCAACGCTTCTGACGGATAACGTTTGGGATACACGCCTGCCTTCATTGCTGCTTTTACACCTGAATTCGAGATGCCGGGATTGCGGATACGAATAATCTCCTCTGTTAATCGCGTACGGTCGGCCCGGCTCATTTTTTGTAATAAGGAGAGCAAACTCTCAGACGATGAACGGTTAAGAAGGCGATATGTTAATGCAGCGCTTTTTAAACCCGCAGCAGCCCCGGCAAGAGAAATCGCATCCAGGGCTGTGTTGGTTGCTGTATACCACTCCTGGGAGTCCATCCACGCAACGTAGTCATCGTGATTCATAGCAATCAACGATAGTCGGCCAAGCCCATTTGCACATTGAATTCCAGTTGCTACACCACCGGCTAAAATCACAGCGGCTATAGCACCGGAAGACCCTGCAGTGAGAGGTATAGCCATACCGGCCCCTGCCGCAAGTACAACAGTAAGAATTGCGGCTCCGCAGGAAATTGCCGTTGAACCAATTTCAGTCGCCAGGGAAGGGGACTGAATCGTAGCCGTTGTTGCGTGAACGGGGTTAACTTGTGAGGCATTTACTTTGGTTATGACTACATGACTAACCGAGCTTTCGTTTGGTGTCGCAATCCTTCTTGATGGCCGTACTAGCCACTGACGTGTACCGTCTGAGTAGATAATCCCGGCCTGGCTAAAATTTCTGCTGCAGTCCAGTTGACCTGCAAGTGCTGTGAAATTTATATCGCCGCCAGAGGCAAGACCAAGACTGCGTGCGAGTTCGTAATCTGGAAGATCCTTTGAAAGTTGTCCTGTGAATGTCACTTCATCTCTCCGTCCGTGTGAAACGTTGATTGTTAATAAATCAAGAGTAAAGGTCCTGTTAACACTTAAAATTAGGAATGTTCCGAATAGTGTTCATCCCTCTCAAATCCATTAAAAATGTGATTAGGATCCTTTGTTCGTTCGACTTGCTTAGATGATACGCCTAATGCTGACACAAACCTTTCCCGGGTCAATGCAACGCCATATTTATCAGGGGGAAAAATTTCAGGAGTTAACAAAAAAATAAGCCCGCGTAAGGGAGATTACGCAGGCTAAGGAGGTGGTTCCTGGTACAGCTAGCATTTATGGGTTATGTTTTTCAGCGGGGGGATAATACCCGTATTGAACGAAGCGGTATGTGATCCGATTCTAAGAATTATCCCAGCGTGAAAAAATCCCGTTGATTGACTATTTGCCGTGCGGATTTCGGGTATTTTCACCTTCAAAATTGCGCATCAGCAGCGCAAACTCCAGCTCTACTTCTTCAGGAACCGGCAGCCAGACCACATGGCCATCGCCAGGTGCGACCTCAATCGCCTCACCTTTTTTGTTTTCCAGATGCTCCAGGCGGAAGTTCATGTTGCCCTGCGGTGTCATCAGCTCCAGGCTGTCGCCTTTAGTGAATTTGTTTTTTACGGCGACGGCGGCCAGCGGGCCTTTACGCTCGCCGGTGAAGTCGCCTACAAACTGCTGGCGTTCGGAAATCGAATAGCCATGCTCGTAGTTCTGGTAGTCGTCGTGGGTATGTCGACGCAGGAAACCTTCGGTATAGCCGCGATGCGCCAGACCTTCCAGCGTTTCCAGCAGGCTGGTGTCGAACGGTTTACCGGCGGCGGCATCGTCGATGGCTTTGCGATACACCTGCGCGGTACGAGCGCAGTAGTAGTAGGACTTGGTGCGGCCTTCGATTTTCAGGGAGTGTACGCCCATCTGGGTTAAACGCTCGACGTGTGCGATGGCGCGCAGATCTTTCGAGTTCATGATGTAGGTGCCGTGCTCGTCTTCAAAGGCGGTCATGTATTCACCCGGACGTTTGGCTTCTTCGATCATAAACACGCTGTCGGTAGGCGCGCCGATGCCCAGCGTTGGCTCAACGTTGGTGACCGGGATCGGCTCGTGTTTATGCACGATGTTACCGATGTCATCCTCTTTGCCTTCCTGAACGTTATATTCCCAGCGGCAGGCGTTGGTGCAGGTGCCCTGGTTCGGGTCACGCTTGTTGATGTAGCCAGAGAGCAGGCAGCGGCCGGAGTAGGCCATGCACAGCGCGCCGTGAACGAACACTTCCAGCTCCATCTCCGGTACCTGCATGCGGATCTCTTCGATCTCGTCCAGCGACAGCTCGCGGGAGAGGATGGCGCGGGTCAGGCCCATTTGATGCCAGAACTTCACCGTGGCCCAGTTGACCGCGTTGGCCTGCACCGAGAGGTGAATGGGCATATCCGGGAAGGCTTCACGCATCATCATGATAAGACCGGGGTCGGACATGATCAGCGCATCCGGCTTCATCTCCACCACAGGGCGCATGTCGCGGATAAAGGTCTTGAGCTTGGAGTTGTGGGGCTGGATGTTGGCTACCACATAGAACTGCTTGCCCAGTGCATGGGCTTCGTTGATGCCCAGTTGCAGGTTTTCGTGATCGAATTCGTTGTTGCGCACTCGCAGGCTGTAGCGGGGCTGACCGGCATAGACGGCATCGGCGCCATAGGCATAGGCGTAACGCATGTTCTTGAGGGAACCTGCGGGGGAGAGCAATTCTGGTTTAAACATGGCGGACTCTTTATATCTGATTGCAAATCAGGACGATGCCACCTGATGGCATCGTAGTGGTTGAGTTGCGGTGCAAGATGCCCTCCAAGAGGAGGCTCAATGCAGCGCGACCCGATGACGGCA
>OJJG01000128.1_pt1 | contig 12773 bp, 17 predicted proteins | sample 1596291 | NCBI WGS metagenome assembly OJJG01 (sample SAMEA4350149, study PRJEB24818) | metagenome | biome: human; feature: gut; material: faeces | place: Denmark | collected 2013-09 | reverse complement strand
TTTTAACCTTGTCCACCGTGATTCACGTTCGTGAACATGTCCTTTCAGGGCCGATATAGCTCAGTTGGTAGAGCAGCGCATTCGTAATGCGAAGGTCGTAGGTTCGACTCCTATTATCGGCACCATTAAGAAAATCAATAACTTAGCTTAACTTCTCTAAGAAATTGTATCTTCTGTTATCACTTACAAACGCCTATACGTTGTTATGGGCTTTGGTAGTGTAACACGTATGGGCGAGTAGTTCCCAGGCTCAACCTCGTAACAAGTTCCTTTGAAGCTGGAAGACGTGCCACCGTCTCTAAACCTTCTACCAAAACTCTTAGCAAGATGTTCCACACCTGGCGCGGTGTCCAATGATGCCACACGTCGTGAGACGTTGCAGAGGATAAACAGGCTAAATGATGGGAAGAGTTTTAAGTGCAATAGTGGATTAAAGCCCACCTCTTCAAAACCTAACTTGATCGGGAAAGAATCAAGCTCTAGCACGGTTTCGTCCACCGGAGTACAACGGGTGCCTGATAAGAGAAGAACTGCTAAGACTTCATAGCTTTTGTGAAAAAGCCCTTTTAGTGGATACGCCTACGGCGCTTATTTTTTGGTATAACCATCAAAGGCGCTTTATGGCTCCTATTGTCTTGAAAATGTATCTTTACTTGTATTGTGTTTTATGCGTAGTCTCCCTGTGTAGTATGTAACTTGTTAATTTTCATATGAATACAGAGGCAACACGATGAAAAACATTGCAGCTATAAAACGTAATAACCGCAAGATTCACGCTCGTAAGTTCCTGTCTACGCCAGAGGGAAAAGCCTGGCTAGAGCGTAAACAGCGAGAGAACGAAGAAAGAAAACTCCTTAGTGAGTTGAAATGGCTTAAGGATTGAATCACCAGTAGGCGCATAACACATCCAGCAATCAAAGATGTGTTTGTGCGCCTGATAGTGAAATTATTAAAGTTTTTTAGTTAATGTAGCCATTGCATGAACGATGATCGCTAGTGAATCGATTTTATCTCGAGGGGTAAAATAGATGAGGTATATGATGGTAACAATTACAGCTAAAGTAATTGTGGTTCTGCAGGTTTTTAAAATGGATAAGATAAAGCGCATAGATACCCCCTATTGATTTAACAACAACAAGGTATCATTTATTTTTTATTGCATGCAATGTGCAAATTTTCACATATAATAGCTTACTATTCACTTTGCATGGTGTCAACAAGATGATGTGTTGTTTTGTTTGATTTGTTCAAGATAATATTTCATTTTCTCATCTATATAACTTGTGTTTTAGATAATTTCACTAATTGTAAAGGTTACGTATTGCTTAATAGCTGCCTTTTTATCTGAAATCGGCGCAAACGTGATCAATGTTTAACGCGAAGATCAGCGCCCCCCGATCTGGAAAATCCAGAATCCCCAAATATCAAGGAGGCATTACGCCTCCTCTTCTTCCTTCTTGATACGTTGCACCGTTGAAGGAGCAACATTAAAGATCTCGGCGGTTTTACGCACTGACACGCCATCAGAAAGGGCTTTCTTTATACCTTCTCGATCCACTGCTTTTCCATTACCACGTTTTGTAGGATTGACGGCTTGCGCTTCTCGTTTACGTTCTAACATCAGTTCACGTTCACACGTTGCCACTGCCGACAACATCGTAAGCATCATCTTTCCCATCGCGCTTGTAATGTCTGCAATGATTCCTTCTTTGTGAAATCGAACAATCACACCTCGATTATTAAGTTGTTCAACTAAAGCAAGGATGTCTAAGGTGTTACGTCCTAAACGGTCGAGAGAGTGCACGTGTAAGGTGTCGCCTTCTCTCAGATAGGATAAACACGCCTGTAAGCCTGGACGGTTAGTGTCTTTACCAGACAGCTTATCTTCAAAGACTTTATCGAGAGTTACTCCTGCAAGCTGGCGATCAGTGTTCTGATCTACAGTGCTCACACGCTTATAACCGATATTGCTCATAAAATCCTCTTAATGTATCGATTTGGCACTACTTCAATGCAAATGAGTATATCGTATTCATTTGGTCTGTTTCAAGCCTTATAGGTACGGAATATTACACGATTTAGATGTATTCATTTGGTATGCCTAATGGATACACAGGGGGATAGATTAAATGGTGTTCTGTTTATACAGGTTTATTTGTTAGATCAACAATTTGGCATTTCTAAACAGATGTTTGAACGTTGCCAAATGTCTTGACAACACAAGAAAAGGGCTTGCTATGCCACGCATTACACGAAATAAGGCTGTAAAAACAAAATAAATTTTAAAATTTGCACAAACGAGAGAACTCATTAAGAAACAAGCAGAACAATTTTTAGCCAACAATTTCTGATGGTGCGCTGTAAGCCGCATTACACAAGGCTTTGCGAAAGTGATGTAAAAGTGAAGAAAGTAAGAATTGCACTTTTAGCTACTTTTTCATTGAATTTTTAGTATGGAATTACACAGGGAATAGAGAGCATTATTCTATGATTTACACAGGGAATATAGGGGGGATTATGGCACGCACATAGAGAGGCATTACACAGAGTGAGTGCTATGTGATGATTGGTAGTAACGGTAGGTCACTGTGAGCTACCCCCACAGAATTCTGTTACCCCTATCAAGTCTAACAGGGGTTTATAAAGAATAATAAACCGATGATACCCCTATCAATATTGATACCCCTATTAACTTTGATATGACTACCCCTATCAAGTCTGATACCCCTACCCCTATCAAAACTGATACCCGATAAGAATAAGTTAATAAGAATAATTAAATAATAATTAAATAATATTCTTTATATCTATATATATATATGATCTTTTTGCCTTCCGGCGTTAGCTTCACTCTCTGGCAAGCAGCCTTACTCCGCTACCTTTCGGGCTACGTTGGCTGGCCCGTTCCGCTCACACCGAAAGCAAAGCGTTACTTTCTTCGTGTAACTTCGTTGGCGATAACGCCCACGAAGAAATACTATTGCGCTGTGCGCAGAAGAGTAATCACCTAACCAATCTACAGATTGCTTACGTGTTAACTCTATCTCTCTACCTCTTAATTCCACTTCTACATATAATAACTCTCGTTATTCTCTGTAGTCGTGTAATTGTTTTCGGTGGAAAAGCCAGAGGCGACACCGAAAGAGAATTCTGATCTTATTAATCTTATCTATCTTAGTTAATCTTCTTACTTATCTTACTTTACTTTATTATTAATAATAGCTTTATAAGCTCTCTGTGTAGCTCCCTGACGCAAGAAACAGCATTCAGGAAGGGAATCACCTTAGAAAAGTGTTCTTTGCGTCATAATGTGTTTTATGAAGGATTCAGAGGTGTTTCATAACAGAGATGTATAGAGGATACTTTAGGTAATTAAAAATAAGGGGTCTAAATGCTTCTCTAACAGCATTAAGCAGGGTAGGGAATGGAAACGCATTGTCTACATATATAAACTCACTACAGAGCTTTACAGAGCGTTTTATAAAGTGACTCTCTATCTTATATCTACCATCACCTTTTCATATACCTAACAAATACAAAATAAGCCCCTTAAATAAGCCTCTGGCGAGCTAAACAGCCATTAGATAAGGCAATGTATTGCTTTTATCAAAATCTCGTTAGAACGCGTTTTAGAGCGTTTTAGCGGATAATGAAGAATAGCACCACACAGAAGAGCACGAATTGCTAAGAAAAAATGTAAGTGCATGAAAAAGATCAGATTTTTTGTGAAAAGGTATTGACAAATGTTTCTTTATATGTAATAATAGGTATTAGAGGGACAGAAAAACATTCTTCTCTAAATAATCAAAATCAATGCACTTTGAAGCCGTCAGGCTTGCAAGGTGTTTTTCTTTTAACTGAATAAGGAGTTTTTTATGAAATGGTTCACATCGGAGCACGTTGTAGAGGCATTTAAAAAAGGTGAGTTATCTCGCCATCAAGTAGTAATGAATCGTAATATGGCAAGGAGTCGAGGTTATCCAGAGCGAGCTGCTTGCTTCGATGAAGCACTCAAGATTATTGATGAATTAAGAAAAAATGAAAAAGAATCTGAAACAGAGTAAAGAATAGAAGGAGAAAACTATGAGCGAAACTACAGAAAAGAAAAGACAACCACGCACTTGCTTTCATATTCCTGATGAAGTATTTCAGGTGTTGTTTAAAGAAGCCAGAAGTAGACGTATCACTGTCACAGATTACATTCTTGATATGTTGAAAAGAGAGGCTGAAACACTCTCAAATAAAAGCAAGTGATTTTTATCACCATAGTAGCGCCATAGAGCGTGATTACATCAAGGAGATTTTTAATGATTAAACATACAAAACCTTTTTTAGGAATAGATTATGACTTACTAGCAATCACTTCCCTGGTGATTAACGGCAAAACAAAAGAAGTAAAACTACACCATAAGATCATTTATTCTTATTTGTTAAGTTTATCTGGCACATACCAAAAGGTAACACCATCTTTGAAAGGTATTGGTGAGCGGTTAGGAGTAGGTACAGATCAGACGGTACGCCGTCATATCAAAGATCTTGTTTCTTTTGGATGGTTGAAGATTGAGGAAAGGGCAGGTAGCACAAATGCTTATATTGTCCTTCCTTATGAACAAGAAGCCAAGACACAACAAGAAGCTACTGTTAAAACTGTTCCTGATCAGCTTCCCCCTACGGAAGATAATAAACAGCCTTCTTTTGATGTTCTTGATGATGATTGGGATACGCCTTTACCCTGGGAGACGGAAGAAACACCTGTTTCATCAAGTGAAAAGGTAGCTAATGATAATGAGGAGGATGTGTTAGAGAATTTTGCATCTCTTATTATCACGCAGAAGAATACCAGAACAGGAGGGGCATCATTTCTAGAATTTGCAACATCGTTAGCCTATAAGCACAGGATAAAGCTACCAAATGGTATTGAGGCATATTTTGCTAAGAAACATCCCAAAGTATATGAAGACTTTGATATTCCATTTTAATAAGGAGGGTTATGATTCAATATTTAGTAAAAAATCAAGTAGACAGAATTCAGTGTAATGACACAGGAAAACGCATCTATGAAACACTTGCTTACCTCTATAAAGGAAAGCCAACACCGCTAAAATATAGCGATGTGTTACATCGAGCAGGGTGCTCTGAAGATGGTTTAAAATTCTGGCTGAAACAGCTATCAAATTTCGGTGTTATAGAGATTAAAGAATTATCTTTCTCTACATTCAATCTCAAAAGATTAGATAAAGAAATAGACTTCATCTATTCCACTCTCTAAAATCTCTCTATGTAATTAAAATATAAAAGGAAAACATTATTATGATAGTAGCTATGTATTGGTTATTGTTCTTTCTCACGTTAGAAACATATTTCGGGGTGTTTTCCTTTAAAAGAAAAGGAAAAGTAAATAATGGCAAAAAGAAAAAACAACGTTGTTAAGAAGATCGGTGATTCAGCTTCTCTTCTAAGTAAACCTAAATCTATTCTAAGACGTAAAGACTTTAAAGAGCTAGTTACGCTCACCAAGCAAAATAGCGCCCCTGGCGAATGGAAAACAGAGATCATAGAACATTCTCCCTCTGTGCCTTGTGGAGATGAATTTAACGCATTACAAGAAATCTTATCTTCAACACCTGGCGTATTCTGGAAACCTAGAAAAAGAAAAGAGTATATCGTTGATAGCTCTGATTTACGCAAATACCAGATTTTAGGATTTGAAGACTATAACCACTACGTTGGTTATCTCGCCACAAATGGCCTAAATAACTTAGTTCCAGAATTCCAGATTTTAGGATTTGAAGATCACTATGGAGACTTTTAATATGAACAAAAACACGTATGACACAATTTACTCACTAATTAATTATTATGAGGATGATTACCTCCTGCCTTTAAACCGCGCTGAACTTGAAGCATACAAAGAACAAACGGCGAGCGCACTAAATGAGGCGTTTAAACACTGGGATTTAGCTGTGAATGCCTTTGAACACCTCTCTAAGCGTGTAGAGATGCTCTGTAAGCGTGAGAACGCATATCTAACAGCGGATCAGATATGGGAGCTATCAAACTGGATAGAAGATATTGAATCTGATGTTCGCTATGTAGGGGATGGCCTTGTTGAACTAGCTCAACGCTTAGGCGCTACTATCACAGAAGAATAAAAAAAGCAACAAAAAAGTTGTAAAATATCTTGACATTTCATATATTGTATGTTAATATAATTATATGGGGTGATTATTTTTCCTTTATTGGTTCGATATTAAAAATTCTTCTTGTCGTTAAAGGGGAGTAAAATCTCCGCTCCCCGCTTCTCCTCCTCCTTAAGTAAATACTGTGTCATTATTACCTCTTTTTTCCTTTGTTATGCATACATCTTGGAGTGTGCATAACATAGGGTAATTACAAAGGCGGCTTTAAATGCTGCCTTTTATTTTGCCCGTTATGCAACTTAAAAGTTGTATTTCTTACTTTAAATAAGGTAACAAGGTTTATATAAATGTTGTTCTTAAATGATAAAGAGCAAATCATCAAGTATAAAGATGAAATGCTCAAAATTAATCCACAAATTACCGAAATGGTAGCTAAATACGCTGGGTGTTCTGTAGAGGAAGTAGAAAGATGTGTTGAAAAATATTTTTCTCCTTCTTCTCCGTCTACACCTTCCCTTAATGAATTAATCAAATTAAAAGCTAAGGAGATTACTAAATGATTATTGATTTAGACACTCTGTTTCCAGTTAGAAAGACTTTCACAGATATTGTAAGTTATTGTACTGATCCGTTTGCCTCTGTAGAAAACAAGGTTTTTGCTTCTCTTCCTGCTAATGTTGAATGCGGAGACTTGATCACCAGCACGGGCGCTAAATATGTATCAGGAGATGATATCTATGTTGTTATGAGTGAATTTGTAACGGCTGGAGACAACAAGCCTGTAGATGTTTTACGTAGCAATGCTGGCCTTGTATGCATCAAAGCTGATGCGCTGAATGCTGTAAGTGAAGCAGCAAAAACAGCATTGATTAAAAAAGGCTTCCAGCTTGAAGGCTTCCATTCTGTTTTCACTTCTTAATAAAAGGAATAATAATAAATGATTCTAGGTAATGATTACGTTGATTTAGCTCCTCTGTTCTCTGCGCATAGCACTAGAAATTATCTGCTTTCTACCCTTGATTTTACGGATTCTGTAGGGGTTACATCTCATAAAGTAGCTGTTTCCCAGCTTGTCGAAAACAACGAATCTCTGTTCAACAAAGAAACCTCTCGTTTCTCTTCTGAACACAATGTTACTAAGCGAGAACAAGGTAAAGAATGGCTGATCGAGATCCCTTACTTCCTGCGTGAAGATGTGATCCGTCCTTCTGATGTTCAAGGCAAACGTAAACCTGGCACTGATTTCCAGGAAACACTCACTGATATCTATGCTGACTATGTTGCTAAACACCACGTAGCGTATCAGCGTACAAAAGAGAGCGTATTGGCTGCTTCTCTGTTCTCTGGCAAAACTTACACGCCTAAAACTGATGATGTTCTTATCGAGTGGGGCAAGCTGTTTAACGTATCAGCTATGAAAGCCACGTTGAACGCTTCCAGCACTGACACCACGAAGATTTTTAAAGAATTTGATCAGATTGCTACTGACATTATCGAAAAAGCACAAAGCCAGGCGGCTGCTGTAGAGCGTATTGTTGTTTTCTGTAAGCCGGAAGCCTTCTCTGCAATTCGATTCTCTGCGGGTATGGCAAACGCATTCCAGTATGTAAGCCCACTGGAAGAAGGGAACGTTGTGTATCAGCGTCGTGACCTGCTGCCAGGGGTGACAGCGTTCACTATTCCAGGAACTAACATTGATGTTATTAAACTGGTAGATCCGCTACACCTTGCACATATGACCGCAGACGCTGTAGCTGTGCCTAAATTCGCTAAAGGCTCTAACGTATATCAGAACATCTACGGGGCTGCTTCCAGCACCTTTGAACTGATTAATGCCGCTCCTGCTGAGGTGTATAGCTATAGCTATGAATCTTCTCGTGGTGATGCTGTTAACGTTGTTACAGAGAATAGCCAGATGGTGGTAAACCACGGTGTAGGCTTCTCCGTTCAAATCACTGTTAAATAATATTTTAACGTGTAATAGAGGCGTGGCGTGTATTCACGCTTCGCCTTTTTTTATTTATTTTTTTTAAATTTTGAGAGGTGATTAAAATATGGAAGTGATTCTGAAATCAAAAAATGGTGTACACGTACATTTAGATGCTAATGATTCTAGAGGCTTGTTAAATCTGAAATATCTATGTTCTCTCTTAGATGTTCCATATGAAGGAGTAAAAGCCCGTATGTTCAGACTAAACGAGAGTATTGATCAAGCTCTACACCATTTCTTAAGTAAAGAAGGTGGTAAGAATGATTAATAAGGGGGATTTTAAATGTTAGAAATTAACACTTCTAAAATTAAGAACACAGTTACATTTAGTGTAGATAAAGACAGCTTGAAAAAAGCGAAAGACTCTATTACAGGCTTAAAGGAATTCGCAGAGAATATCAAGCCAGCTAAATTAAGGTTTGATAATGTCACTAAAGGCTATAAGAAAGCACAAAGCGAAGTAGATAAGATTGCTCAACAGAAAGCGAAAAACGAAAAGCAGAATCAAAGAGCACAAGCTGCCGCAGCAAGAGCACAAGCAAGGCAACAGGCACAAATAGCAGCACGTAAAGAGAAAGCAGAGTTAAAGCTCCTTGATGTATCAAGCTCTATCAGTGCAATGCACCGCCTCTCTGTAGCGGAACAATACAAAGCTATTGCACAGGCTAGAGAGATAGCAAAACAATATGAGCAAGGGGCTATCTCGCTTGCACGTATGAATAGCCAGATGAAACGCTTACAACAACAACAACGTAAGATTAATGGCAACAGAAAAGCTCAATTAGCCCCCGTTAAGGGAGGATCAGGGAATGCCGCCACTATGGGCGCTCTGTTATTTGGAGGCGCTACGGCTGCTGCTGGCGTGATGGCTGTTAGTAAAACCTCTGAATTTATGGCTAACAGCTTCGCTAATGCTGAAACACAAGGAGAATTAATCCAACGTGCAAGGCTTGGCGGTGTAGACGTTAACCAGATGTATAATATTACAGAATGGGCGTATAGAAACGGCGTTGACTCTATGATGGGTGATCAAGGGGCTAGGAAATACCTGGATCAGATGAAAGATGTTAGGGAACGTGCCGCAAAATCCTATAGTGAAGCTGAATATGTAGTCGATAAAAAAACTGGTAAAGGCGGCGAATGGAAAGGCGGTGATAACGCTATTAATGAACTTCTAAACATCGGTGTTATTAACAAAAGCGACCTTAAAAAATTTGCTGATAATCCAGCCGGATTAATTTCTAAGGCTGTTAATGGAATGATGAAAAAAGGGTTTTCAGACTCCCAAATTGGACAACGTTTAGAAGACCTGGGCGATGATTTGATGCTTACGTCAAAATATTGGCAACGTTCCGTTAAAGATGTACAAGAAAGTATTAATCAGCAAAAAGCCGCCGGACAATGGCTAACAGAAACACAGCAAGACTCTATTGTTAAATTCAGAGAACTAAACAGACAGCTTTCACAGCTTTCTGATGCAAGGCAAGTAGCATTCGTAGACGGCTTTATGAAATCTCTTGATCCAAAAGTAACGGAAGAGTTTATGAAAAACCTTTCTAATCTCACTCCGTATTTTACGAAGCTAGGAGAAGCTGCAGGAAGTCTCTTTGAAGCTATTATGAAGATTGTAAACTGGTTTAATCGTAATGATGATAAGACGGAAGCTATTCAGAAAAATATGGGGGATGCACCGCCTTTGAGTAATGATGGAATGAAACAAAATCTTTCTGATCTCGTTCCTGATCAATATAAAGGCGCTGGCACTGCAACAACTACACCTGATAATAGTCATTCTCTCTTTAACACGATTAAGGGATTGCTTTTCGATGATAAATCTTCTGTGTCAGATGTAAAAATGTCAGTCAGCGAAGCACCGATAACCAATCTCAAACAGGGTGCTTTAAATAATCTTGCAATGACAACTCCGGCTTATAATTTATCTCCTGTGTTTAATCTGAATCCTACATTTGAAGTGGTAACAGAGGTTCCGCTTACTATTAATTCTGACACATCAAGATTAAGCGATTATGTGGATTTTACAGCGAGAGCAAGTCGGGATAGCTTCTTGAAATCATTAACATTAACCAGCTTATCAGGACAATCCAACGGCGGGTAATTCCCGCCATAACATTACAAGGAAAATTATTATTATGGCGACCGCCGGGATTTTAACCATACGTGCAGCAAACTCCCCAGAACAACACGTTCAGGCTGTTTACAAAGCAGAACAAGATATAAATTCTACAAAAAACGAAAATAGCAAAGCTAATAAAACAAAAGGAGAGAATGGATTTGCTATTGTTACCAGTGGCTTGGCATCTTCTGGTAATGACGTTTATGAAAATTATATGGCACTGGCCTTTGATAGTGTAGACGATGTGAACGTGAGACGTTCGGCAGATGTCACAAGCTACCCCGTAGAAAATGGTGCTACTGTGTCTGATCACGTTCAAGTGAAGAATAATAAGTTTTCTCTTAAAGGGCGTATCACTGAAACACCGATTAAAAGCGATCCTGGCTTGTTAAAGAGTGCAGGGGTGAACGGGAACAGAAGATCATTGGCTATAGATTACCTGAATCAGATTATGGACAGTAGACAGCCTTTTCTTCTTGTTACAGAAAATAAAACTTTTGAGAACGTTGTTTTAACAGGCATCGAATACACAGAAGAGGCAAGCGAATCTCTGGTATTTGATTTGGAATTTGAACAGATCAGATTAGTGTCTTATGGCACAGTAAACACTGTAGCTATCAAAACACAGCCATCTAAGAACATCGGGGCGAATATGAAAAAACGTGTTAACACTGAAAAATCAAGTAGTGAAGGTGAAGATACTATTACGCCTGCCTTTAAGCAGGAATAGCTGTAAACGCCTCTAAAACGCTCTGTAACGATGTAATTGTAAAAGAGGCTACCAATCTATGTTGAAGCCTCTTTATTGCGTCTATGGCGTTGTTTTACGCCTTAAATTTGATTTTTTATTGATTGATAAGCCTTTCTCTATTTCAGGGTAGCGTAGAAGCTCAATATAGTTTTTAAGCTCTACTGGAGAAGCTGCATTCTTGCTATATGTGCGGAATGTCTCTGTATTGCCGCGTGTATGGCCCAGGAGAAGGGCGATCCTGTCTTCTGGAATTTGATTTCGATCAAGAAGCTGTGCTACTCCGTGTCTCAGAGAATGAAACACCTTCCTTTCTGTTCCCTTTTCCCCTAAAGCCTTTCGTTTAGCTCTTGTAAATCTCTGCGTGTGCCACGTAGAGCGTTTACCATCAGCACGCTCTGTAATGCTGGCGTGATAGAACAAAAAGCCATTGTGAGGCTTTTCACGAAGAGATAACACCAACGGAGTGATAAGGCTATGCACAGGCACAACACGTGCCGCAGCTTTCGTTTTTCCCTGTGTGATTTCAAAACACAGCACACCTTCGATCTCTTTCACATCGTCTATTGTGAGACTTGCTATCTCATTGATCCGCATACCTGTATATAAACCGATAAGACACAAAGCCATCATTTCTTTGTTTTCTGCTGAATTACCGGAAAATACTTGCAACACCTGCAATAGCTCTTTGTTAGAAAATGCCTCGTAGCTCTCTCTACTTTGTGCCACATCAAGCCTATGCCCTCGCCAGGGGGAGAGCGCCCTTTCTGGCGCATCGTGGTAACGTGATGAAGCTAACTCCCATAGCTGGGCCATTGGGCTGATATAATTTGCAATTGATTGTTGTGAAAGGGTTTTTTGCATGTGTTCAATCCAGCCTGTAACAGTGGTGCGGCTCACATCTTGCAATGCAATATCAGGCTTTTTACGGTAGGAGAGAAACATCTCTACCGCTTTTCTTGCCTTAGCTAAAGTGGCTGGCTTCTTCTTCGTGCTGTTAATTGTCAGGTAGATTTCAAGAATTTTAAGCAATGACGGACACGAAGACGCTGTATCTTGCATTCTGGTAGCTGTTTTGGCGTATTTAGCCTTACTGCGTAATAGCTCCAGCGTGTTCTCTATTGTGCTGTTTACAGGGGCAACACTCTCCCGTAAGCAATGGTATTCATCTGCAATCTGATCACGCTTTCTACGTGCAACACGAAGATTACTTGTGTTCAGACTCCTGACAAACGTCCTTTTTCCTTCAAAAAAGGGCTGCATATACACAGGCAGCGTGATCCGTAAATAGTAGTTACCGTAAGAATCACAGATTAAGTATTGGTTAGGCTTGTATCTCATAAAATCTCCGGCTAAAGTGTCGGAGCGTTTGTAATGTGAAAATTGATTGTAACGCATAGAAAATGATAATTTTTTCTATAAGATTCAATCAATTAGTAATGGTCGTAGGTGATGGCATTAACACGAGATTAATCGAGTGTTTTACTCCTATTATCGGCACCATTAAAATCAAAGAGTTACCCCATATTTAAATACACCACGTTTCCTCCTGTGCCGTATTTGTGCCATTGTAACCTTGGCAATTCATCAAAATACTGTTCTGACATCAGGCAGTGCAGGTGCAGACATTTAAGCCAATTGCTGCCGCCATTCTTTGACGTAGTCAATCAGGGCGCGGAGCTTTGGTGCAATATTGCGACGCTGTGGGAAATACAGATAGAAGCCCGGAAATTGTGGAAGAAAGTCATCAAGCAGCGATAC